>JAESGP010000109.1_pt1 | contig 62150 bp, 44 predicted proteins | sample 9269741 | NCBI WGS metagenome assembly JAESGP01 (sample SAMN15720684, study PRJNA650882) | algae metagenome | isolation source: Desmonostoc vinosum HA7617-LM4 and co-occurring heterotrophs from cave wall | place: USA: Waikapalae cave, Hawaii | collected 2011-05-27 | reverse complement strand
GAAAAGACAAAACGTCATTCAGGCGTAAACGCCTTCCGGCAGCTTTCATCCCTTGCCTAAAGTACGGATGTGGCACTATGACGTGCCACATCCTCAAGGGTTTTCAGCCTAGCCATCCTTATAATGCGATCGCAGGTAATAGCGCTAACAATATTCTCAATGGTGGTGCTGGTAACGACACCCTCAATGGCGGAACTGGAGCTGATACGTTAATTGGTGGCACTGGTAATGATAACTACGTAGTCAATAGCACTGGTGATGTGGTAACTGAAAACCTCAATGCCGGTACAGATACAGTTCAATCATCTATCAGCTACACTCTAGGTGCAAATCTAGAAAACTTAACCTTAACTGGTACATCAGCTATCAATGGTACAGGAAACAGTTCAGCCAATAATATTACAGGTAATAGCAGTAGTAATACTATTAGTGGTGGATTGGGAAATGATACGTTAATTGGTGGTGGTGGTAACGATACCCTCTTGGGTGGTGATGGTAACGATACCCTGAATGGTGTTGGTAGTGAGTTGAGTAGATCAACAAGAGATAGACTCAATGGCGGCAACAACAACGACTTATTTGTCTTAGGAAACAGTAGTGCTATTTTTTACGGCGATGGCAATAGCACCAATCCTGGTTTAAATTATTACGCCGTGATTGAGGACTTTAACATCACCCAAGATAGAATCCAACTCAGAGGTACAGCGAGTTCTTACTTGCTAAGAACCTCGCCCATAACTGGCATAACAGGAACAGCCATTTACGTTGATAGTAATGGTAACGGAGCTTTCAACTCTACTGATGAATTGATTGCGATCGCACAAGGAGTTTCAGGACTAAACTTGACAGCCAGTTATTTTAGTTATGTGTCTTGAAAAGCAACAAGGTTTAGGAAACTTGGATTAATCAAGCGTTGAAACCTCATGGTGCAAACCACAAGGTTTCAAATAAAAGTTCATCCTTCACACTTTATTCAGATTCTTTCGCCTCTTTTCTTTCATCCATCATCGGTACAACTAACACCTTATCTACGCGGTTGCCATCCATATCCATCACTTCAATTCGCATACTCTGCCATTCAAAATGATCTGCTGCTGCTGGGATGCGGCCTAAATGAGTAATGACAAAACCACCCAAGGTTTGATAACTACCTCGTTCTTCCGATTCCCATTCTTCTGCATCGAAAAGTTTAAAAAACTCTTCTACAGCCAACATCCCATCCAAAAGCCAAGAACCATCCTCCCGTTGCACAGCTTGAGGTTCATCTTCCCCATCAGCGGAAGGAACATCACCTACAATTTCACTCATGATGTCGTTGAGAGTAACTAATCCTTGAATTACACCGTATTCATCAACTACCAGCGCCATGTGAGTGATGGTTTGTTTAAACAATTCCAAAACTTTTAACCCACGGGTGCTTTCCGGCACAAACACTGGCTGTCGCAATCCTACTGTTAAGTCTAAAGGTTCACCCCGAAAACTCCGGGCTAATAAATCGGTAACTGGGATCACACCCAGCACATTGTCAAGTCCCTCTTGACAAACTGGATAGCGGGAGTAAGCACTTTCAACCATTTTTTCGCGATTTTCTTCCGGGGAATCTTCCAAATCCAGCCACACAATATCAGGGCGAGGTGTCATAAAATAACTGACAGGGCGATCGCCTAAGCGAAAAACTCGCTCTACCATATCTTGCTCGGCTTCCTCGAAGGTTCCTGCCTCTGTGCCTTGCTCAATTAAAATTTTAATTTCTTCTTCAGTAACTTGTGGTTCAGTAGAAGGTGTAATACCTAATAGCCGTACCACAGCGTCAGTAGAAGCGCTTAAGAGATGCACTGCTGGAGAAGCGAGTGCCGCCAAAGCTCGCATCGGAATCGCTACAGTTGCTGCAATTCGTTCTGGGTTATTCAATGCCAACCGCTTGGGTACTAGTTCCCCGACAATTAGCGACAGATAAGTAATAATTAAAACTACTATCCCAAAAGAAATTGGTTCACTGTAAGGAGCCAACAAGGGAATCATTCGGACATAAACTGCTAATCGGCTGGCAATTGTTGCGCCTCCAAAAGCACCCGTCAAGATACCTATCAGGGAAATACCTACTTGAATAGTAGACAAGAAATGATTTGGAGACTCAGCGAGTTTCAATGCGACCCTGGCCTTGGCATCTCCTTGATTGGCGAGCTGTTGTAGCCTCACCTTACGCGCGGAGACAATTGCCATCTCAGACATGGAAAATATACCGTTGGCAATAATCAGAACCAAAATGATTAAAATTTCAAATGTGATGGAGGACATGTTTAAAATTGCCGCTTATTAGAGCGAATGTAGCTCAATCCCTAGTATCTAGTATTAAAGGTGTTTCTATAAATGCTTTGGTTGGGGACTGGGGACTGGAAAGATAAGGGAGATGAGGGGGATGAGGGAGACGCGGGGACGCGGGGACGCGGAGAATAATCAATAACAATTGACAATTCCCAATTCCCCATTCCCAATTCCCCATTCCCCATTTCGTACATTATTCTTCCATAGAAAGAATGAGCGGGCTGTTAACACTTCTAAAATGGTGGCATAAACTGCCCACAATTTTCTCACCTGCAACGACTCCCACTTTTTGTAGAACATATGGCATTTTCTTCTATTGTGCGTGCTTTGGCGCGATCGCCACTCACCACTGAGTTTATTTCTAAGCTTAATCGACAACAACAATTACGGTTAAATGGTATTTCTCGCCTACCCAAGGCTTTGGTGGCTTCAGCTTTAGCTCAAAATGAGGGCAAGGATTTGTTTGTGGTTTGTGCCACCTTGGAGGAAGCCGGACGCGTTTACGCGCTATTAGAAGCAATGGGATGGAAGAATGTACATTTCTACCCCACTTCTGAAGCTTCCCCCTACGAACCTTTTGACCCAGAAACAGAAATGAGTTGGGGACAAATGCAGGTGTTAGCGGATTTGGCTATTGGGGACTGGGAATTGGGTAAAACTCTTCCTAGTATCCAATCCCCGATCCCCAATCCCGGAGCGAAGCGACCTTTAGCTATTGTTGCTACTCAAGGGGCGCTACAGCCGCATTTACCACCACCGGAGGCTTTTAAACCATTTTGCCTGACTTTGAAGCGAGGAATGGAATTAGACCTGGATGCCTTCGGTGAAAAATTAGCTATTCTGGGTTACGAGCGAGTACCCTTAGTGGAAACAGAAGGACAATGGAGTCGGCGGGGTGATATCGTTGATGTTTTCCCGGTTTCGTCTGAGTTGCCAGTGAGACTAGAGTGGTTTGGCGATGAAATTGAGCAAATTCGGGAATTTGACCCATCTACTCAACGTTCGGCACTTGACAAAATTGACCAATTAATTCTTACCCCTACTAGCTTTACTCCAATTGTGATGGCAGCACTGAAAGACAGTGCTGAGCTATATCCTGACTTAGCACTGGACACTGAAGACTCTTCGCTACTTGAGGGTAGTCGTCGCTTTTTGGGATTAGCTTTCGAGCAACCAGCGTCTGTTCTCGATTATTTAAACGAAAATACTCTCGTTACGATTGATGAGCCAGAACAATGCCATGCTCATAGCGATCGCTGGGTAGAAAATGCTGAGGAACAGTGGGGACTGGGGACTGGGGAAGATTCTCGCCCTACTCCTCCAAGATTGCCGAAAATCCATCGGTCTTTTGATGATTGTCTGGCCGATGTGGCTAGATTTCCCACGTTATATTTGTCGGAACTGGCTGAAGAAAACAACGGAGTTAACCTTGCTAGTAGGTCTGTACCAGTAACGCCACACCAATTTGCAAAACTAGCTGAAACTATCCGGCAAGAACGCGATCGCAATCTCTCGATTTGGCTGATTTCTGCTCAGCCTTCGCGCTCAGTATCTCTGTTGCAAGAACACGATTGTCCCGCTCAGTTTATTCCTAACCCCCGCGACTACCAAGCAATTGATAAGCTACAAATCAATCATACGCCCGTAGCACTTAAATATTCTGGCTTGGCAGAATTAGAAGGCTTTATCCTGCCTACGTACCGATTGGTCATCGTTACAGACCGGGAATTTTATGGACAGCACTCCTTAGCGACTCCTGGCTACATCCGCAAACGCCGCAAAGCCACCTCTAAGCAAGTTGACCCCAATAAACTGCGTCCGGGTGATTATGTGGTTCACCGTAACCATGGTGTTGGTAAATTTGTCAAGCTAGAAAGTCTCACCATTAATCACGAAACTCGCGATTATTTGGTGGTGCAGTATGCCGACGGTTTACTGAGAGTTGCTGCCGATCAAGTCGGGGCTTTGTCTCGGTTCCGCAGCACGGGCGACAAAGCACCGGAACTCAACAAAATGACCGGTAAGGCTTGGGAAAATACCAAGAATAAAGTCCGCAAGGCGATTAAGAAATTAGCGGTGGACTTGCTAAAACTATATGCAGCGCGATCGCAACAACAAGGTTTTTCCTTTCCAGAAGATATGCCTTGGCAAGAGGAAATGGAAGACTCCTTTCCCTACCAACCCACAACAGACCAGCTAAAAGCTGTACAAGATGTGAAACGGGACATGGAAAGCGATCGCCCTATGGATCGCTTAGTTTGTGGCGATGTCGGTTTTGGGAAAACAGAAGTAGCAATTCGCGCTATTTTTAAAGCAGTCACCGCTGGTAAACAAGTGGCACTCCTTGCGCCTACTACTATTTTAACGCAACAGCACTACCACACTCTCAAGGAACGTTTTGCACCCTACCCAATGAATGTAGGGTTACTCAACCGCTTCCGTACCGCTGAAGAACGCCGCGACATTCAAAAGCGTTTAACTACGGGTGAGTTGGATGTAGTTGTAGGTACACACCAACTTTTGGGTAAAGGTGTTGCATTTCGCGATTTAGGACTGTTGGTGGTGGATGAAGAACAGCGCTTTGGGGTGAACCAGAAGGAGAAAATCAAAAGCCTGAAAACTCAGGTTGATGTGCTGACACTCTCCGCCACTCCCATTCCCCGCACCTTATACATGTCCATGTCAGGAATTCGGGAGATGAGTTTAATTACCACACCACCCCCAACCAGACGTCCCATCAAAACCCATCTTGCACCACTAAATCCAGAAAGTGTCCGCAGCGCAATTCGTCAAGAATTAGACAGAGGCGGGCAAGTTTTCTACGTGGTTCCACGAGTAGAAGGAATTGAAGAGACAACAGCGAATTTAAGAGAAATGGTACCGGGGGCCAGGTTTGCGATCGCTCACGGGCAAATGGACGAAAGCGAGTTAGAATCAACCATGCTCACCTTTAGTAATGGTGAGGCAGAAATTTTAGTTTGTACCACAATTATTGAATCTGGTTTAGATATCCCCCGCGTCAACACCATCTTAATTGAAGATTCCCACCGCTTCGGTTTAGCCCAGTTGTATCAATTACGCGGTCGTGTGGGACGTGCGGGTATTCAAGCCCACGCCTGGTTATTCTATCCCAAACAGCGGACATTATCGGATGCAGCACGGCAACGATTACGGGCGATTCAAGAATTTACGCAATTGGGTTCGGGATATCAGCTAGCGATGCGTGACATGGAAATTCGCGGTGTAGGTAACTTGCTAGGTGCAGAACAATCTGGTCAAATGGATGCAATCGGTTTTGATTTATACATGGAAATGCTAGAGGAAGCAATTCGGGAAATTCGAGGACAAGAAATTCCCCAAGTTGATGATACTCAGATTGACCTCAACTTGACGGCATTTATCCCAGCCGATTACATCACCGATTTGGATCAAAAGATGAGCGCTTATCGAGCAGTAGCGACAGCTAAATCTCAAGAAGAATTATCACAGATTGCTGGTGAATGGAGCGATCGCTATGGTGCTGTACCTGTGCCTGCAAATCAATTATTGCGAGTCATGGAACTCAAACAACTCGCCAAAAAATTAGGATTTAGCCGCATTAAACCAGAAAACAAACAGCACGTAGTTTTAGAAACACCAATGGAAGAACCAGCTTGGAATTTATTAGCAGCGAACCTACCAGAAAACCTCAAGACACGCTTTGTCTATTCACCTGGTAAAGTCACAGTCCGCGGTTTAGGAGTAATGAAAGCAGACCAACAATTGCAGAGTTTAATTGATGCTTTGGGGAGAATGCAAGGTGCGATCGTTGAGGTGGCTGTTGTTTGAGTAGTAGTTTTACTTTATACCTTTTTATACTCTAAACATTTATGATTGCTGTGGTGGTGGGTGACGACCAAGCAATTCTTCCTCTGCCCGAATTGCCAGTATGATTAAACGATTCAATTGACGTAAAGATGTGGGGATTGTGACCATCTATGGTTTACTTCGCCACCCTTTGTGACCGTAGATGCAGCAGAGATAGAAACTCAGCTAATTCGACTAAGCTCTCTGCCTCTTGCCATTCCAGGAGAGTTAATGTTTCACCAGCATCTTGACGATCTAGCAACATCTGAAGACGAGCATGAACAGCTTTAGGGAGTTGAAAGTGGGTCAATTCAAGGGGTATCTCAATCACTTCGGGCATAGAGGTAAGTGAAGTAGGAGTCTGGCAGGTATGTTAGTGCTAGGTAACTCAAAGCTCTTTTTCACAGTTTCATGTCTTTAGTAAGCTGTTCCACATATAACTTGCATAATTAGGGCGGGCAAGATGCCCACCCCACAAGAGTTTTATTTAATTTGATTATGTAATTTAGATGTTTTTTAGCTTAGCACAGCTACTGAAGCTGCCAAAAACCATGATTTGTAATATCTAACTGCCCTTAACTACTGCAAGATATATCATCAAGAAAATTATCGCAGATTACTGGTGAATGGAGCGATCGCTATGGTGATGATATTCAGAAAAATTCTGTATTGTGATATTAGTTAGCTTAGTCACATCTGGCAAGGCGAGAAAATCTCAATCATGGATGTAAAAATTGTTCCTTGCTCTGTTGCACACATTGAAAAGCTGATTGCAGGGGCAGATGCTTTTTTGACAGCCTATGGTCTGCAAGTAGCTGATGGGTACTTACCTTTTGCAGGGGCACTTGATTACAGTTTGAAGATGATGCAAACTTCGCAAACTTGGTCTCCGTGGCTACCGTATCTGCTAGTATTTGACCCCCAGCAGATACTAGTTGGGTTTGGAGGCTTTAAATCTGTTCCCGATTTCCAGCGCACCGTTGAGATTGGTTACTCTGTAGCCCCAAATTATCAAGGTAGAGGTTTCGCAACTTCAATGGTTGAGCAACTGATGAAAATCGCCTTTACCTCAGAGTTAGTTGAATGTGTGTGCGCTCACACATTAGCACAGCCAAGTGCATCGACTAGAGTATTAGAAAAATGTGGCATGACCAGAGTATCTGAGTTTATCGATGTTGAAGATGGAAAACTGTGGAGGTGGGAGATTGGCGTAGTCTAATAATTAGCAATTTGATAGCATTAACAAAGAAAGCGATCGCCTTCTTTATGCAGATTTGTAAAAACACTATGGCAAAGCGTAAGAAAAGCAATCTCCAGTGGATTAAAGAAACACTTGAACTCAAACCAGATCATCGCTGGGAATCTCCATCAGGCTACAAAATCTTTGTTGCCAATCGGGGGGCTGTTCGCTTCAATGTTCCTCAGAATTGGGTTTTTGAGCCACAAGAAAAATCGTTCAAGTTTCTCGATAAAAAACCACCCAAGGATGATTGCTGCCTAGAAGTATCTTTCAACCGTCTGCCACCCAATGATTGGAGCCAGTTTCCGCTCAAATCTACTTTGAGGAAAGTCATGGAAGATGACAGTCGCGATGTCATTGCTAGGGGAGAAATTTTTACCGTCAAGCGCCAAACCGCTAGGATTGTGTGGACAGAGATTAAGTTTATCGACACCCAAGCAGAACCACGCGAAGCTTTTTCTCGGACTTGCATTGGTTTAGGCTCGAATGTTCAGTGCTTGATTACATTCGATTATTGGGCAGATCAAGCAGAACAATTAACACCAGTTTGGGATGAAGTCATGCGTAGTCTTACACTAGGGCTATATATCCGCGATCCCATGACAGGTGTGGCTTTCCCAGATTAGATTACACGTAAATAACTATAGTATCCCTGATCAGGAATTACAACGTATAATTTGTACTGAAGCTTTCAACAGGAACTTTATCAAGTACAAAATAGCCTCCGATGATTACAACTATCTTATTTACTGGAATTCTTCTCGCTGGAATATATTGGTTTTTCTTCTATCCCAATCAAAAAATCAAGCGAATTAAAAGTAACTTAGTAGTAGAAGTTGATGGTGCGGATGTTCGTTACCCGAATTTACCTTTAGGGAAGTTGGGTATCTTTGTTGAAGTTAATGAAAATCGGAGAATTCGGGTTGTTTTTCCGAAGCTAACACCTGAAGGCGTTCAATACATTTATTCATGGCATGATCATCAATCTATACGTATTCCAGATTTAGAAAAAACAGATGTACGCAGCAAAGCAAATATCAAAGTAGCGCAAGAATTAGTCTTCTTGATTAAAGAACATATTCAATTTGTTGAGCCAGAGATTTTAAATTTAAAAAAGCAATGGCACAAAATCAACGAATTACTTGAGCTAGTGACTACATCAGAATTTTATGTCAATCAACGTGGAGTTTATCAAAGAGCATTATTTCAAGTTGAAAACTTACTGGATAAAGCTGAAGAATTACAACAAGTTTATATTGGTTTTATTAGAGAAGTTTTAATTGGCAAACAAGTCGCAGGATATGATCCGAATTTGCTTCCAGATGATGGCTTTGCTATTGATAATCAGTATAAAAAAATTAGAGAAGAGTATCAATATATGAAAGATACAGCGACAGCATATACTGAGTTATTACGCACGCGTCAAGTATAATAATTATCATGTCAGCAACCATTTCTATCTGGAAGTTTAGTACATTTTTTGCTTTATATACGCTTGTGAGCCTAGTTATTTACTTGACAACTTCTTTTACAATTCCTGCTTGGCTTGTTTATTTATTCATCCTTCTACCGTTTTATCTAGTTTGTATTCTCTATCTGATTAATTTTAATCTCAAGTATCGCCGAGAGATGCTTCGATATCGGAAATTACCATTATATGTAAGTGTAGTCTTTCAACTCTTAATTATTCTTACCAGCCCAGCAAATTGTTACGGTTGGAAACAAGGCTCAGCTTGCTATTCATTTATTCAGTCTCACTTGATTGATGTGAGCAGTCATCCTCCTCACTGGAGGATTGCATACGTATTTCCTTTCACTGTATTCATGTACATTATTAGTCTTTCGTTTTTCTTAGGAAAAATTCATGTTGAGAGGCAGCAATAAATCTGTTGCTTCGCAGCGTTAGCGTTAGCGAAGCGGTAGCGAGTCCTCGAGCGTCGGTACGAGCGTCAGCGTAAAGCCTGCGGCATAGCTTCGCTTAGAGCGACACAGGAGCGTCGCGTCATTACGAATTACGAATTACGAATATGGATAGCAATGTACTAATGGCAAGTTTAGGAAGTATCTTAATCGTTGACGACTCATCAGAAAATCTCCAAGATTTGTTTGCTATTTTGTCTCAAAGCGGATATGTGGTTGAGGTTGTAACTAAAAGTTTAATTGCTGCGGCAATAGTACAATCAGCTCCACCCGATTTAATTTTGTTGAACAGCGACAAACCAGAAATCGATGGCTATGAAGTTTGTCAACAAATTCAAGCTACTCAGATAAACATTCCAGTAGTTTTTATTAGTGCATTGCATGATGTTTCTGTAAAAATTGAAGCTTTTAAAATGGGCGGTGTAGACTATATTACTAAACCATTTCAGGTAGAAGAAGTTTTAGTTAGAATAGAATATCAAATCAATAATTATAAGTTCCAACACCAGTTAAAAGAGCAAAATAATAAACTGCAATTGAAAATTCAAGATTATCAAAAGATTGTACTTGAGTTTAATCATCAATATCAACAACTAGAGTTGATGGATATTGATGATACCTGCGGTCAAACTGCGTTGGAAAGTCGCCTTGCGGTTGCAGCTGCCCTCAAAGCCAGTGAAAGTAAATATCGCCTTTTAGTTGAGACATGTCAAGACATGATCTGGTCGGTGGACACCAAAGGTGTAATTACTTTTGTTAACCCAGCCGTCAAACAAATTTATGGCTATGAACCCCAAGAAATGATTGGGCGTGCTATGGCTGACTTTATATTACCTGCACAAATTGCTCAAGATCAGGCGACTTTCCAACACGTGCTACAAGGAGAGCCTATCTTCCAGCATGAAACTACCTGCATAACTAAAGATGGTGGTTTGATTTATTTAATGTTTAATGCGATCGCCTTACGTAACGAAGAAGGTTTAGTGATTGGGGCAACAGGTACAGCTAGCAATATCACACAGCGCCAACAGGCAGAAAGCACCATCAAGCTCCACAATCATAACCTGGTATTAACAGAACTTGCCAAAAGTCAAGTGCTTTATCAGGGCGATTTAAAAGCCGCTTTTAGTGAAATCACAGAAGTAGGTGTCAAGAATCTTGGCATAGAACGAGCTAGTATTTGGCTATATGACCAAACAGGCAGTAGTATTCAATGCCTCGATCTATTTGAGCAACATTGCAATCAACATAGCGAAGGATTTGCTTTATCGGAGGCAGATTATCCAGCTTATTTCCAAGCTTTGCAGCAAGACCAACAAATCGCCGCAGATGATGCCCATACCGATCCCAGAACCAGAGAATTTTCCCAGTCTTACTTAACCCCATTAAATATTACTTCCATGCTCGATACACCAATCAGGCTGGCAGGAAAAACAGTGGGGGTTTTGTGTTTAGAAGCAGTGCAAATGATCCATTATTGGACACTGGAAGATCAAAATTTTGCTCGTTCTTTGGGAAATTTAGTATCTCTAGTGCTGGAAGCACGAGAACGCCAACGTGCAGAAGTAGCCCAACGCATTTCTGAAGAAAAACTAGCATCAGCTTTTAGATCATCTCCAGATCCAATCGCCTTAGTAACTGTTCCAGAAAAACGTTATATCGAAGTTAACGACAGTTTTTGTCGATTTTTTGGTTATTCTCGTTCTCAAGTTATTGGTCGCACTAACGATGAATTAAATATTTGGGCAAAGCAAGCAGAATATGATTTCCTCGCCCAAATCCTCCAACAGACAAAAGCTATTCGCAACTATGAAGTTGATGTCTGCAATGCAACTGGAGAAATTAAAACGACCTTGTTTAGTGCTGAAATGATCGAGATTGATGGGCAACAGTACGTACTTGGTACAGCTAAAGACATCACAGAGCGTAAACAAGCAGAAAATGAAAGCCGTTTACTGTTGTTGACAACTCAAGCCATGACTCGCGCTATTAATGTCAATGACGCCTTAAAACTCGTTTTGGGCTTAATTTGTAACACTATTTACTGGGATTTTGGTGAAGCATGGATACCTAATGAAGATGCTACCGTTCTTCAACATAGTTTGTGTTGGTACGGCGACCAAATCGATTTAAAAGAATTCGGCCGCCACAGTCAAAATGTGACATTTGCCTCTGGTATGGGACTACCAGGGCGAGTTTGGCAAAGCAAAAAGCCAGAGTGGATAGAAGATGTTTCCCAGGCTACAGAACCAACTTTTTTGCGATCGCAACAAGCGGCAAAAGTCGGTTTAAAAGCTGGTTTTGGTGTACCAATATTAGCCGGCAACCAGATACTTGCTGTTTTGGTATTTTTTAAACGCAGTTCTATGTCAGTAGATAAGCGCTTACTCTTTTTAGTAAGTGCAGTCGCTGCCCAATTAGGCGGACTAATGAAACGCAAACAAATAGAAGCAGCCCACAGACAAAGTGAAGAACGTTTGCATCTCGCCTTAGAAGCCAGTGATTTGGGGCTATGGGATTGGAATCTGAGCAGCGGCAAAATCTATCGCGATTGGCGGTGGACAAAGATGCTAGGGTACGGAGAACACGAAATTGCAGATAACTTGCAAGCGATTAAACAATTGATCCATCCTGAAGATTTACTCGTAGTTAACTCAGCCTTAAACGCTCATCTTTTTGGTGATAGCCCAGTTTACGAAGTAGAATTCCGAATGCTTTGTGCCTCAAAAGAGTGGAAGTGGATTCAATCTCGCGGTCAAATTTTTGAGCGTGACGAGTCAGGTATGCCTTTGCGGATGACGGGAACGCACAAAGATATCACTGAGCGCAAAACACTAGAACGAGAATTAGCGCTTAGAGAAGCCCGCCTCAATGCCTTTTTCAGCAGCGCTCCTGTAGGCATGAACATTTTAGATAATCAACTGCGGTTCGTGCAAATTAACCAATTGTTGGCAGAGATTAACGAAATACCACAATCAGAACATATTGGTAAGACTGTTCAAGAAATTTTACCTCACATTGCCCCTTTAGTAGAGCCAATATATGAACAAGTACTTTTAACTGGTAAACCTATTCTCCATCAAGAATTGAGCGGTACATCACCGAGGCAACCAAATATTACCCGCCACTTTCTTGTTTCTTACTTTCCTATTCCAGGTGAAGATGATCGCCCCTCTGGTGTAGGTACAGTCATGGTAGAAATTAGCGATCAAAAACGTGCTGAACAAGAACTACGCTTAGCAAGCAAACGTCTGCAATATTTGCTCACCTCTAGCCCTGTAGTGATTTATAGCAGTAAAATTTCAGGGGATCTCGGTGCTACTTTCATCAGTGAGAATGTGAAGGACATGACAGGCTACGAAGCGCGGGAATTTAGAGAAAATTCTAGCTTTTGGCTTGCTCATGTGCATCCTGAAGATGTTGATAGCATTTTAGGAAGATTTTCACAGGTTTTCGAGCAAGAGTACAGTTCTTATGAATATCGGTGGTTGCACGCTGACGGAACCTATCACTGGTTTTACGATAAAGTGAGGTTAATTCGTGACGAGGTTGGCAACCCCATAGAATGCGTGGGTTATTGGGCAGATATCAGCGATCGCAAGTTAGCAGAGCTAGCCCTACAAGAAGGTAGACAACGATATCAACTATTAGCCGAAACCTCACCAGCTTGTATATTCCACTCGGACACAGAGGGTAACATCTTATATTTAAATCAGCGTTGGACTGAGATTACCGGGTGCAGCTTAGAACAGTCTCTAGGAACAGGTTGGTCAAAGACAGTACATCCAGATGATCTTGAGCAGCTATTGCAGACATGGGAAGCAGCAAGAGTTGCTAAAATTTCCTATAAATATGAACATCGATTTATACGTGAAAATGCTACAATTGTCTGGGTAATTTGTCAAGCAATGCCGGAATTTGGCGATAACGGAGAGATTAAAGGCTATATCGGAACAATCACAGATATTACCGAAAGAAAACTAGCAGAAGAAGCTTTATGCGAGAGCGCAGAACGCGAAAGAGCGATCGCCCAAGTCATTCAAAGAATGCGTCAGACATTGGATTTAGAAACCATCTTTGCGGCTACAACCGAAGAATTACGCCAAGTTCTCAATTGCGATCGGGTTGTTGTCTATCGTTTCGATGCCTCTTGGAGTGGTGAATTTGTCTCTGAGTCCGTGGGAAACGATTGGATTTCTCTAATAGAAGAACACAAAAATGACCCCAATCTCATACAGGACGTTCTGCAAAATGGCCGTTGTATTTTAAAAATGTGGGACGGCAACAACAATCAAGTAGAAAATACTTACTTGCAATCAACCCCAGGTGGTATATACACACAAGGCCCTGGTTTTTCCTGCGTTTCAGACATTTACAAAGCAGGATTTCACCCTACATACATCAACCTCCTAGAGCGTTTTCAGGCAAAAGCCTATATTATTGTCCCCATATTGTGTGGTAGTCAACTTTGGGGATTATTAGCAAGTTATCAAAATTCCAGTTTCCGCCAATGGAAAACAGGAGAAGTCAACATCGCAGTGCAAATTGGCAATCAGTTAGGAGTTGCCTTACAGCAGGCACAATTGCTAGCACAAACTCAAAGACAGTCACAAGCACTACAAGAAGCCGTCATCGCTGCTGATGCTGCCAACCGCGCCAAAAGCGAATTTCTGGCCAACATGAGTCATGAATTACGTACCCCGCTTAACGCTATCCTTGGCTTCACCCAACTCATGAATCATGATCATTCCTTATCTAAAGAACATCAAGATAACTTAGTAATTATCAATCGTGCTGGTGAGCATTTACTTAACTTAATCAACGACATTTTAGAAATGTCAAAAATCGAAGCCGGTAGAACTACATTAACCGTTACTAGTTTTGACTTGATTCATCTTTTAGACAACTTAGAAGAAATGCTGCGCTTCCGCGCTGTTTCCAAGGGTTTACAACTAATATTTGAATATGCGCCTGATATTCCCCAATATGTACAAACTGACGAAAGCAAACTGCGTCAAGTTTTAATCAACCTCTTAGGAAATGCGATTAAGTTTACTGAAACTGGGAGAGTGACGTTGCGTGTGAAACTGGATACTGGGAAAGTTCTCCCCCAAAACCCAATCCCTAATCCCCAGTCCCTAACTTTCGAGATACAAGACACAGGTTCAGGTATTTCTCTGCAAGAAATTGACTTACTTTTTGAAGCTTTTGGACAAACAGAAACCGGAAAAAAATCACAACAGGGAACAGGATTAGGTTTGGCAATTAGCCGTAAATATGTGCAATTAATGGGCGGAAATATTAGCGTTAACAGCACATTTGGTATAGGTAGTACATTTACCTTTGATATTCAGGTTGGTTTAGCTGTAAAAGGCGAAATTGAAATTAAGCAAACGCAACGCCGAGTTATTGGTTTAGCACCAGAACAAGGCGAGTATCGGATCTTAGTAGTTGACGATGTTACAGACAGTCGTATTGTATTAGTGAAACTACTGACATCCATCGGTTTTGTTGTACAAGAAGCTGCAAATGGTCAAGAAGCAATTTCTCAATGGCTAGAATGGCAACCACACCTAATTTTTATGGATATGCGGATGCCAATTATGGATGGCTACGAAGCCACAAGGGAGATTAAAGCCAGAGAAATAAGGCATGAAAATAATGCTCATACTATCATCATTGCCCTGACTGCCAACGCCTTCGAGGAACAACGAGAAGCAATACTCACAGCAGGCTGTAACGATTTGATTAACAAGCCCTTTCAAGAAAAACAAATACTAGAAGTACTCCGCAAATACTTGGCATTAGAATATCTTTATCAAGTAGAAAATAATCAAATATTAGACCATTGGCAACAAATCAAAGAACAAATTATTACCACCGAAGATTTATTACTTTTACTATCTCAAATGTCAGCCGAATGGGTATCACAAGTATACCAAGCTGCGGCTCAATGTAGTGACGACCTGATTTTTCAATTAATTGAACAAATCCCTGCAAACAATACATCTCTAAAAAATTATTTAGCAGATTTAGCTCTGAATTTTCAATTTGAAAAAATTATGGAAGTAACTACAGCAATATTATTTAATTTGTGAAAAACTCAATACTTGTATTTCCAATTTCTTAACAATTTGGGAATATTAGACTTCTTGCAAAAATACTTGAACCGTCAGAGACTCAAGTCTCTGCCTAATAGCAAAAGTCCGTTGAAACGGACTAAAAATACTGTTATTAGTCGGTTGAAACCGACTTGAGTTATCAGCCAGAAAATTTATTTTCTGACGAGTATCCGACTTTTGCAAAAGGTCTATTGTTTATTGTTTAATTATTCTAAATCAGCAATATCTAGGAAACACTGAATCTTTTGCAGAGATAAATCAGAATTTATACGGATATGATTTAGATTCAGAGTTATTAGTATAGTATGGCACTACTGATTTTTAATTTATTCAGTGAAATAACTCTTTCGCTGATCATACTTCTGCTGGTTTTAGACCAATTCTCTAAAATTCGGCTACACATTCAAACTCCGAAACCCATACTAAATAATAGTTTATTAATTACGTTAGCGCAGCGTAAAGCCTGCGGCATAGCTTCGCTTAGAGCGAGTCCTCGAGCGTCATTACGAATTACGAATTAGTATAAGGTGTTTTGGATGCCAAATATAACTATTAAATGTTAATGGATTAAAACTTTACACAATTTACCACAAGTTTTATGTTCTTTTATCCTTAGATGCTTCTTAACACAAGGAACAAAAATGGCTCAGTCGGAAATGATGTTTTCAAATGATTTGCTTAATGAATTTAAAAATTGTACTAATACTCAATATAATGGGAAATTAAATATTAAAAGTACTAAAGGATATCAATGTAATTTTTACTATCGTCTAGGGAGGATAGTTTGGGCAACTGGTGGAACTCATCCTTTTCGACGCTGGCGTAGGCACATAGCTCAAAATAGTTCACAGATTGATGTTGATAAAATGCAGTTGCGATCGCAAGATATATCCATTGATTACTGGGATTATCATCTCTTAGAAATATTTTATAAAAAACAGAAAATTACCCGTGAACAAATGAATACTATTGTTGAAAACACAATAGCAGAATTGTTTTTTGATCTAGCCCAACAGGTTAATTTTACCTCTGTAAGTTGCACTCGCAGCCAAGAAGCTATTTTAGAAGCACCAATGAGTTTCACGAATACAGACATGTCTTTAAACCTCATGCAAGACTCGTGGAAGAATTGGTCAGAAGCTGGTTTAGCAAATTTTTCTCCTAACTTATCGCCAGTTTTGCGAAGACCCGAACAACTTCAACAGCAAATAAGTCCATTTGTCTACAAAAATTTAGTAAATTTAATCAATGGTAAATATACTCTGCGAGATTTAGCAGTGAAAATGAAGCAGAGTGTATTACCAGTTACGCGTTCTTTGCTTCCTTATATCTTGAAAGGAATCATCGAATTAGTAGAAATATCTGATTTTCCTTTACCAATCATTGAAGGCAACAAAAACTCTACAACTACACAATTAAAAAAACCAGATGCGCTATTAGTAGCCTGTGTTGATGATAGTCTTCAAGTCGGTAACATATTAGAGAAGATTATCACTTCTCAAGGACTAAGGTTTATCGGAATTCAAGATGCTGTACAAGCTTTACCAATTCTCATTCAAAATAAACCTGATCTGATTTTTTTAGACTTGATTATGCCAGTCGCTAGCGGTTACGAAATCTGCACTCAGTTACGACGAATTCCTAACTTTGTCAACACGCCAGTAATTATCTTGACAGGTAATGATGGGCTTATAGATAGAGTTCGTGCTAAGGTAGTCGGTTCTACTGATTTTCTTACTAAACCCGTAGTGGCTGATAAAGTTATAAGTATAGTACGTAAGTATTTACCTACACATCCTTTATTTTCAAGCAAGAGTGCATCTAATTTAGAGGGTTTGAATTAAAGCATACTCATTCATTTGGGAAATTTTTCTATTTTAAAATAGCGTGTCTCAAATTATGTTTATTAAGTACTTTTTCTGAGGTTTGTATATAAAGATTGCATCAAAATTAGATAAAAATAACAGTTTATGTTTACATAGTTCTTCTTTCAGAAGAATATAAAGGGTAATTAGTATGAATACTGTTTTAGTTGTTGAAGATGGTTTGACTGATATGGAAATCCTTAGCTGTTACTTACAACAGGCAGGTTATTCCGTAATAAGTGCAAAAAGTAGTGAAGAAGCTCAAAATCAAATAGGTAGAATTAAGCCAGACCTAATATTTCTTGATATTATTTTACCAGGAAAAAGCGGTTTTGAGATTTGCCGAGAGTTAAAAGACAACCCCAACACTAGTAAAATACCCGTGGTTTTATGTTCTACTAAAAATAGTGATGTAGATAAAATTTGGGGTAATATGTTGGGAGCTGAAGCTTATATTTCTAAACCGATAAACAAGGAAGAATTGATTATAATTTTAAGACAATTACTTCGATAATAGCGTCAGGATCTTTTTCTATATTTGGTTGTGAAATCCTACCACTACCATAAAAAACTATTTTGAAAATAGGGAGTATGAAGTGGGTTAAGAAACCTGTTTATGTTTTGACTTGTACTCACACAGATGCTGCAAATATTCATTATGTATAAACTGACTAAAAGCAAGCAATGACAAAGGATAAATCAATTTGGAAACTCAGCAGAAATTTTTAAGTTTTCACTTGGGAGTTAAAGACACAGCTGTAATTTCATTACAGAACATTACAGAAATTTTGCAAGTATCGCTGACAGAAATATGTGGTGTTCCTCAGATGCCTAATTGTGTTTTAGGCATCTATAACTGGCGTGGTGAAATGCTTTGGTTAGTTGATTTAGAAGAAATGCTAGGCTATTCATCCTTATTACAAGGGTCAAATTTTCTCTCGAAAATGATGGCAATTGTATTAGAAAGCGAAGGCAAATATTTGGGGTTATTGGTACGGCAACTAATGGATATTGAGTTGTTAGATACTCAGCAGATGAAATCTCTATCTGGTGAATCATTTTACCCAGTCATGACTCCTTTTTTGCTGGGATACTTTATCAATGCAGCGGAACAAATGATTTTTAATTTAGATGCCACAAAAATTATCCAATCTTCCATGTGGAAAATTCATAGTTAACGTTTAGTAACAATCTTTACCTTTCCTGAGAAGGGTGAAAAATAGCTCTAATTAATCACAATAAATTTTTAGGTGTGTGTTATGACAGATTCGCGTCAAAATGTTTTTGAAAATGGACATTGGTCGTCTGATACAGAAAAAGTAGAAAATCAGGCAAAATCTAGTCAAGAAAACTCTGATATGAAGGCGATTTCTCAGAGATTTAAAGTTTGGCGACAGCAGTTTCAAGCTATTGCCAGTCAGATGCGTCAAGCCACAGATGTAGATACGCTATTTAAAGTTACTGTGGCACAAATTCGAGAGAAAATTGCTAGCGATCGCACTTTAATTTACCAATTTAATAGCTCTGAATCTGGTATTGTCTTAGCAGAATCGAGAACAACAGCTTGGACACCTGCGCTAGGTGAAAATCTTCCTAGTATTATTTTTGGCTTACATGCCAGTCAAGACCATTTAGAACCTATAGCTATTGACGATATCAATCAGATACAACTTACACCTTATCAAAAGCAGCTACTAGAGAAATTTCAAATTAAGGCTAGTTTAAGTTTACCTATTATTGTTGATGGTAAAGTATGGGGCTTACTAGCGGTAAATAATTGTTCCTCACAGCGGGAATGGTTAGAAGCAGAAATTAGTCAACTATCTCAAATTACCACAGAACTAACTCACAGATTGCAGCACTTTGAATTCCAAAGAAAACTGCAACAACAAACACAAGAACAAAAATCGATCGCCAAAGTCATCGATAAAATTCAACGATTGTCAAATCTTGACGATCTTTTTCACACGACTACTCAAGAAGTACGGCAATTATTGCAATGCGATCGCGTATCAGTATATCGCTTTAACTCTAACTGGACTGGTGAATATATAGCCGAGTCGGTAGCAAGTGGTTGGAAAAGATTGGTAGGGCCAGATATCAAAACCGTTTGGGAAGATACCCACTTACAAGAAACTCAAGGCGGACGTTATCGCTATCATGAAAATTTGATTGTTAATAACATCTATAAAGCAGGCCATTCTCTGTGCCATGTTGAGATGTTAGAGCAATTTGAAGTCAAAGCATATGCAACTGTTCCGGTATTCTCTGGACAAAAATTGTGGGGTTTGCTGGCAGCATATCAAAATTCAGGAACTCGTGATTGGCAAAATTGGGAAGTCAACTTATTAACCCAAATAGCTGTACATTTTGGTGTTGGTATTTCCCAAACAGAATATTTTCAACAAGTTCAAACCCAATCTCAACAACTAGCTCGCACCACAGAACGCCAACGCAATTTGATTACCCTCACCCGCAAAATTGGCGAAGCACTGACAGAAAAAGTGACAGGAACTTTGCAATTTGAGGGCATTCTCCAAGCAACAGTTGCTGAAGTCCGGCGATTATTGCAAGTAGATCGTACTGCTGTTTATCGCTTTAATCCTGACTGGAGCGGTGAGTTTATAGCTGAATCAATTGCTAAAGGCTGGATACCTTTTAAAGAAAAAGATTTTGATCGAGAACTTCTACAAGAAAATGGTCATTGTAGTACTATCCGCAACTTGAGCGAATATTACAAAGTTAAAGATAACTACTTGCAAGAAAATCAAGGAGGTCGTTATCAACAGAAAACTAGTTTTGTTGTTGATGATGTCTATAAAGCTGGGTTTCCTCCTTGCTACATGGAACTTTTAGAGCAATTTGAAGCTAAAGCCTATTTGACTATCCCCATTTTTAAAGAAGATAAACTCTGGGGATTGCTAGCTAGCTATCAACACACTGAAAGCCGACACTGGGAAGAGTTTGAAGTTAATGCGATGACTCAAGTAGCTGTGTTGTTGGGAGCAGCTATGCAACAAGCAGAAACCTTTCAATCATTGCAGCGACAATCTCAGCAAGTAGCAAAAACCGCAGAACGCGATCGCACTGTCGCCAAAATCATTGATAGAATCAGACAATCTCTCGATATTGATACCATCTTTACTATTACCACCAAAGAAGTGCGATCGCTACTCAACAGCGACAGGGTAGCAGTGTATCGCTTCAACTCAGATTGGAGTGGCTTGTTTGTTTCAGAATCTGTAGGTAATGGTTGGTCTTCTTTGGTAGACAAACAGGATAAAATCGAGAACTTGCAAGAAAGCGTCAGTGTTTGCGATGCTATGCAAAATCTGATCCAAAGCAGTAAATCAGAAACAAAAGGTAAAGCTCACACAGATACCTATTTAAAAGCCACTCAAGGCGGAGAATTTCGTCATCGCAAAGCTTATATAGTTGCTGATATCTACAAAGCAGAATTCTCCAGATGTTACATTGAGGTTTTAGAACAATACGAAGCCAGAGCATATGCGATCGTCCCGATTTTTCAAGGACAAAAACTCTGGGGAATGTTGGCTAGTTTTCAAAACAATGGCCCACGGACATGGGAAGATTCAGAAGTCAGCTTACTGACACGCATTGGCGACCAGTTAGGATTAGCCTTACAACAAGCTGAATATCTGCAACAATTGCAGGCACAGTCACAAGAAAAAGAACAATCTGTACAACGAGTGCAAATTGTATCCAAAATTGTCGAACGTATCCGCGATACTTCCGACTTGGATACACTCTTCCGTTCAACAGCCAACGAAGTTCGTCGCCTATTGAATGCAGAACGTGTGGGTGTATTTTGTTTCTTGCGTGAATCTGGCTATGACGAAGGGGTATTTGTTGCCGAAGATGTAGTATCTGGATATAGTTCTGTTCTCAAAGAAAAAGTCAAAGACCACTGTTTCAGTAAAGACTATGCTTCTGCTTATCGAGAGGGTCGAATTCAAGCTGTTACAGACATCTACAACGCCAATTTCACCAAATGTCACGTTGAGATTCTGACCCAATTGCAAGTCCGAGCTAATTTAATTGTGCCCTTAATCAAGGGTAGTGAACTTTGGGGTTTACTGTGTATTCATCAGTGCAGCGCACCACGGCAGTGGCAAGAGCAAGAAATTGAGTTAGTTAAACAAATTGCTGCTCAATTTGGCGTAGCTTTGCAGCAAGCTGAGTATCTCCAGCAACTACAAACACAGTCGGCAAAATTAGAAGCCGCCGCCACACGAGAGAAAGCAGCTAAGGAATTATTGCAACAAAGATGTATGCAACTATTAGCAGCCGTCAGACCTGCACTCAACGGTGACTTAACAGTACGTGCGCCAATTACAGAAGACGAGCTAGGTACGATCGCTGATGCTTATAATAATACCCTGCAAGCGCTACGGCAAACTGTGATTCAGGTACAGGTAGCTGTACAACAAGTTGCTCAAACTTCTAGTGACAGCGATGCTTCTCTCACGGGACTAACACAGTTAGCCAAGCAGCAATCTGAAGAAATTAGCGCCGCCTTGGGCGAGATGCAACAGATGGTAGACTCCACTCAAGCAGTGGTGACTAACGCTGAGTTGGTACAAGTAGCAGTGCAAAAAGCCAACCGCACTGTAGAATCTGGTGATACCGCAATGAACCTGACGGTGCAAGCCATCCAAGGGATTCGCGAAACTGTAGCCCAAACCAGTAAAAAGATTAAGCGTCTGAGTGAATCTTCGCAAAAAATCTCTAAAGTGGTGAATTTAATCAGTAACTTTGCCACCCAAACCAACGTACTAGCCCTCAACGCTGCCATTGAAGCCACTCGTGCTGGTGAGTATGGTAAAGGCTTTGCAGTGGTGGCTGATGAAGTACGTTCTTTGTCTCGCCAGTCAGCAGCAGCAACGATTGAAATTGAAAAATTAGTCCAGGAGATTCAAGGCGAAACTGGAGAGGTAGCAGTGGCCATGGAAACAGGTATTCAACAGGTAGTAGAAGGCACAAATCTTGTTGGTGAAACCAAGCAGAATTTAAATGCGATCGTTTTGGCAACTGCTGAAATTAGTCAGCTAATTCAACAGATTACTGAAACGACACAAACACAAATGACACAATCTGTAACAGTAACTAAAGCCATGAAAGATGTCGCAGAAATTTCTCACAAAACTTTTGCTGAATCTCAAGAAATTGCTACTGTATTTCAACAATTATCAGGAATGGCAAAAGAGTTATTAGCAAATGCCAGTCAATTTAAAGTGAATTAAGGGAGTAGGGAGTGGGGAGTAGGGAGTAGGGAATAAGAAATGGTAAATTCTGAAATTCGCTCTTATCAAGATTTAAAAGTTTGGCAAGAAGGTATGAACTTAGCCGAAGTTTGCTATCAGTTAACAATGACATTTCCCAAGGAGGAAATCTATGGAATGACTTTACAGATTCGTAGAGCAGCCGCGTCAATTCCAGCCAACGTTGCTGAGGGTTATGGGCGAGAGTCTCGCGCACATTACATACAATTTTTACGAATAGCCCAAGGCTCTCTTAAAGAGCTAGAAACTCACCTATTGCTATCAGCTAGAGCCAAAGTGAAAATTACAAGTATCCAGGAAATCACTCCTGTTTTGAAGCAATGTGAATCTCTAGGAAAATTACTCCGCGCTCTAATTCGTTCTTTAGAAAATAAATCATAAATTTCAATATTTCCCACTCCCCACTCCCCACTCCCCACTCCTTTTATGGGTAGGTTTTTTAGATTTCGCGTTTTGGTTGACGCGGGGACGCGGGGACACGGAGAAAGATTTCGGAACGAAAAAATAGGTTTTTTCAGACTGAATATGAAAAACCTACACCTGTCAGCACTCCCCACTCCCCACTCCCTACTCCCTACTCCCCATGATTACAGACGCTGCAATTCGTGAACAAGGCTACGGTTATTTTTTGACTGAAGCTCCTGAACTAGTTCAAACTATTGAGCAAGAGTTATTTAGCTTATCTGAAGGATATAGCATTGCGACAGTTCATAATTTAATGCGAGCAACTCACACAATTAAAGGTGGAGCTGCTAACGTTGGGCTAGATGTAATTCAGATGATAGCCCACTCTTTGGAAGATATTTTTAAGGCTTTATACAACCCAGATGTAATTATTGATATCGAATTACAAACATTTTTAATGCAAGCTTATGAATGTCTTCGTTTAGCATTAAATGCTGAATTAACAGGCAATCCAATTAATGATGAAGAACTTCTCCAGCGAGCGACTTCGATATTTGTACAGTTACAAGAAAAGCTAGGTGATGCTTTTGGTGCTGAAACTTCTATACCTACTTCTGAAGAATTAGGATTTGATATTGTTCAATCAATCTTTGAAACAGGAGTTAAGCAACGTCTAGAAAGCATTGCAGATGCAATTAATCATCCACCGAACACTCCTGAATTTGTAGATTTTTTAGTATCTCAAGCTGAAGTTTTTTCTGGCTTGGCAGCATCTTTAAATTTACCGGGATTGGGAGAACTAGCGCTCACAATTTTGGCAGCACTACAATCAAATCCTCATCAGGTACAACAAATTGCCAATATTGCGCTTGCAGATTTACAACAAGCACGAAAGGCAGTATTGGCAGGCGATCGCACTTCTGGAGGAAAGCCATCTTCCAGCTTACAAAAATTTATCCAAACAGAGTTACAAAGCAACTCATCTATTACTAACTCGACTTTAAATGAAGAAGAATTTTATCAATTTCTAACTACGCCTGGTAGTAATAATGAGTTTATTAAACCAAAAACTGCTGATTCTTATTTACAAGTAATTCACTATATTTTCGGATGGTTTCATCACCAACGACAAGTTTCTTATTCTGATATAAACTTAACTTTGCTCATCCCTCAAGCAAATGCAGAAGCATATATCGATAATTGGTTAGCAGACTTTCTAGATTTTATTCAAGATGATTCAGATAGTAAAAGTCTCAATATTTATCGTCACGGATTAATTTTAATTATTCTTTTGGCAGTTGCTAAATTTCAGTACTCTATAGAAAAATCTGATAGCTATATTTCTACTATTCAAGCATTAAAAATCAAAATATTAGAGTTAGCGCAAGAATATAAAAATTACCCTCCTGTGAAAGCTCAAGAAAAAGATTGGTTGGAAAATCCTAAGTTACAAAAACTGCTAGAGATTCAAGAAATACCTGCTCAAACTGAAGATAGACTCCTAGAATCAATTTGGGGAGGAGAGACGAACTATAATCTTAACGATGAAGTAATCACGAACCAAACTGAAGAATTTCAGTTGGAATTATTAACTAGTAGTCAAGAAGTAGTTACAGATATCCCAGAAACAGCTGTTGAAGTTATTTCAGATAATGAGCCAATAGAAGAGAAATCACCATCGTCTGCTATTAAAAATCCTCAGCAAAATTCTTTTATCCGTGTAGATATAGAAGGGCTAGAACGCCTCAATTATCTAGCAGGCGAATTACTGATTTACCAAAAACAACGTAATTTGCATGATGAACATACCCAAGAAATTTTGGGGCAACTACTACAGCGATTCGACAAACATCAAGCAACTTTAAATCATCTTCGTGACTTACCATTACAAATGCAAAATCTTGCCTTTCAACAGACGCAAAATTTTGCTGCGAGATTTGACTCTCTAGAAATGGATGTCTATACAGAATTTCATTTGCAATTGCACGAAGCAATCGAACAAACATTACAACTACAAGAAACAGCAGAATCCCTTGATTTGCTTTTAAAACAAGCTACTCATTTTAGTACTAAGAAACAGAGCTTAACATTAAATATTATTGATAACTTAGTAGAAGCACGGATGTTGCCTTTAGGAAATATCTTGAATCGTTTCTCTTATATGGTCAAAAAACTGAGTGATGTTTACGCAAAACCTGTGGAATTGCAACTATTTGGTGCAAATGTACTAGTAGATAAAGCGATCGCAGAAAAGCTCTATGACCCATTATTACATTTAGTACGTAATGCTTTTGACCATGGGATTGAACCTCCACAAAAGCGCCGTGAGTTGAGCAAACCAGAACAAGGTTTAATCCAAATCCATGCCTATCATCAGGGTAGTCAAACTATTATTGAAGTTAGAGATGATGGTCGTGGTTTAAGCTTAGAAAATATACACAAAAAAGCTGTTGAACTTCAACATACTTCGACTGATAACCAACTAAAAAGCTATTTTTCTCAACCAACTGAGTCAGAACTTTTAAATTTGATATTTGTACCTGGTTTCTCCACTGCTGATAAAGTGAGTGAAATTTCTGGACGTGGTATTGGATTGGACATCGTGCGTTCTCAGTTGCAAGCACTCAATGGTTCAATTGCTGTGCATTCATCACCCAATCAAGGAACAACATTCATCCTCAAAATTCCTTTTTCTATGACTACAGATAAATTAATGCTAGTTCAAACAGGAGGTGCTACTTATGCCTTACTTTTGGACAATATTGAAAAAATATTAATTCCATCAGAGCAGCAAATTCAAGACTTTGAAGGTAAAAAAGTTTTATATTGGAACGCAGGTAAGGATGATCAGATGGTTAGTATCTATCAACTTTCTCAGTTGATAAGTTATAACGGTTCATTCCTAAGCGATGCTGGCTCACGTAATCAATCACATGCTATAGATACAGATGCTGTCACTAACAAACCTGTGCTTTTACTACGACGAAATCAAGGGATTTTGGGTTTAGAAGTTGATCAAATCATTGGGGAGCAAGAATTAGTAATTAGACCTTTAGGAAATGCGATCGCTCCTCCAAAATATGTTTATGGTTGTAGTAGTTTAGCTAATGCTGATCTCATTTTAGTAATTGATGCTAATTTGCTATTAGAGTCTGACAAAATACCAGCAACACTAGATGTAATGCCGCTACCAAAAACTTCTGCGTCTGCACCTTTACTTACAGCATCTACTAACGAAATTTCCGCAGAACAAAAGCTGATGGGGCGACTAGAGACAAATCATAAATTACCAAAAGTAGTTTTAGTAGTAGATGATGCAATTAGTCTTAGACAAACTCTCTCTCTGACTCTGCAAAAATCCGGTTATCAAGTAATACAAGCACAAAACGGCATCGAAGCTTTAGAACAGTTGCGATCGCATCCAGAAATTCAAGTTGTTATTTCTGATTTAGAAATGCCACGCATGAATGGCTTTGAGCTATTAAGCCATCTCCGGCAAAACCCAGATTTAACAACAACTCCTGTAGTGGTTCTCACCTCTCGCAGTGCTGAAAAACATCGCCAACTTGCAAAAGAATTGGGTGCAACTGCTTACTTAACAAAGCCTTATTTAGAAAAGGAGTTTCTCTCAACTATAGAGAGTTTAGTTAACATAGATGCAGAAAATTTAGGCAATTTAATTATGATATCAAGTTATTAGACTTCTTGCAAAAATACTTGAACCGTCAGAGACTCAAGTCTCTGCCTAATAGCAAAAGTCCGTTTCAACGGACTAAAAATACTGTTATTAGTCGGTTGAAACCGACTTGAGTTATCAGCCAGAAAATTTATTTTCTGGCGAGTATCTGGCTTTTGCAAGAGGTCTATTAGATAAATTGGATGAAAATACCTGTTCCTTGTTCCCTATTTCCAGCTATGCGATCGCCTCTAGAATTATAAAAGTCTATTGAGCAGAGGGCAGCTTGAGTTCGATGTTTACTTTGTCCGCTATTTCCATAATATTATTTGTAAAGTCTGTTATACCTGCGATCGGGGCAGCGACTAGAGTAGCAGCAGTTATTAAAGCTAGTAAACGCTTTTTGAGTTTGGGTAAATTGCGTTCTTTTTCTGGCTTTTGAATTTCTGCTTCTACATCATCAATATCAATGATGATGTCGTCGCGGATTTCTGGCGGAAATTGGGCGACAGTTTGGCGCATGGTGCTGATGATTTGCATTAGTTCTGCTACGCTTGCGCCACTTGTTTGATTAAGGTTGCTGACTGTGACTTGGGCTTTGTTTTGAGCGACAATTCCGATAGTTGCGTCTTTGAAATCATTTTGGATTTTATCACCTGCAACGTTATCGCCTTTGCCGAATTGATTGATGGTGTTAGACATAGTTTTTAGGGGTTTGTAATAGAGTTTAAGAAGCTGATGGGCTGGTAAGGCTTGCATGGCATAGGTTTGACCGTCATCATCGCTGAATTCTACTTCGTATACTTCGGGGGCGAGGATTTCGACAATGGTTCCCACTTGACCCGCAAGGAGGTTATGTTCGGATAAGGGGATTTTAAGAGCAACAATATCTAATAAATTTAGTGTATTTGGGGTCGCAAGCATGGGCATTACCTCAAAATATAGCAACTAACGAAACGAGGAAAATCTTCGGTGGGGCGGACGATCCAAGTTGTGCGGATGTTAGCAGTGTTTTGGTTGCGGGTGATGGGAAAATCTACGATATAGCGTTGACCATATTCATCTAACAGGCTGGGGATTGCTTCATAATTCTGAATCGCATCTTCGATTAGCATTTGCAGAATTTCTGCATCATTGCTATCTAAGTCTAGAATAGCGGCAAATAATCTGGCTTTGTGCTTTCCGCGATTGTGTTGGGCGTTGAGGCTATAGTTACGGAGTTTATTGCAATCAATAAAGGCTAATTCAAAGTTGGGTAACTTCATCCTGTTTTATTGCCTTTGACTTGATCGCCACCAAAATTATCGCCTTCTCCATGTTGGTTAATGGTTTTAGAACGGCGATCGCTATAATGGACATTAACTGTAACAGGTGAGTCATCTCTTTCTATATTAATATTTTGACGTGTTCTAATGTCTTCGTAGCCATCTAAAAGTTGACGTAAATCGAGTTTGATCTGGAGTTCACCAATAACTTTATGGGTTTCTCCCATCGCTTCGAGTCCGAGTAGTTCTGAGTATTTGAGCGGCTCGTGTTTGGGATAGTTGGGGACGGGAACCCATTCGCTGATTTCGAGGTTGGGGAGGGTGTTGTGGATTTTTTTAAAGACATCGCGGAGGATACCGAGAAATAAGCGACGGGTTTCTTTACGTCCGCTAATGGTGATGAAGATTTTTTTGTCTTCGGGATCAGCTTTGATGCGAGCAACGTTGTAGATTTTGTTGTTTTCTTGATACGCAAGCATTACGCCACTGCGCCAATAGAGTTGCTGATGAATTTTATCGTGGGTGATGACGATGAAGCGGGAGATGATGCTTTCGGGGAGAACTTTGTAATGGTATTGAAATTCGAGGGTTTCGCCTTCTAGTTCTGTTTCGTCTGGTTGGTCTTTTGGCAAAAGTCCCGGAATCAGAAATTGTGGTGGGTGACATTCTAGTGCAAAGCAAAGCTTAAATTCTTTCATCAGTCCGATTAGATACTCGTGACGCACCGTAGGATAGCGTTCTGGATTGAGGATGTGGGTGAGATCGGCGTGAGTGAAAATGCCTTTGGTTTTAGTTTTGAGGGTTTCATCGCTCAAGAGTGCGTAAATGCCTTCTGTCACCCAGTTGGGTTTGAGGACGTTGGTATCTTTGAGGATGGGATGATCGCGGAAGTTGAGAACTAAGCCGAGTCGATGCAGCAAGTCGATGAGTTGCTCTTGGTTTTGGTCTTCGGGAATTTTGTTTTGGTGGCAGATGCCAATGTAGCTGTTGTAGGTGATGAAGTCTTGAGGCATGGATTCGAGTTGTTGTTTAACCTCAAACCATGTCAAAGGTAGAAGGTCGTAGACTTCTTTGAGGTTGGCGATTTGCTGCACAATTGCGGTGTAAAGTTCATCAATGCCGGCATTGTCTTGACAGGAGGTTTCGATAATGTCTTGGATGTTGGGATATTTTTCGCGTAATGCCTTGCGGTTGATGTCGAGGGGTTGTTCGTCTTTTTTGTTGCCAACGATAATCACGGGGGACTGTCCGCCGAAGCTTTCGATTAGTTTCAGCCAATATTCGATGCGGTTTTCTTCTTCACTGGTGCGACAATTACAAACGAGAAGATAGAGGCTGCGCTTAGTCAGAAAAAACTGATGGGTGGCATGATAAATTTCCTGTCCGCCAAAGTCCCAAACATTGAGGCGGATGTTCTTGCTCTCGACCTGCACGTTCCAAGTTTCCACATTGAGTCCGTCGGTTTGGGGTTGATTTTTGTCATATTGATTGCGGATTAGTCGCTCGATGAGGGATGTTTTGCCGACGCTGCCTTGTCCGACGAGCAAGAGTTTGGCTTCGTGTAATGGTCGAGTTTCACTTGTGCGAATTTGCCTCAAGTAATTAAAAATCTCTTTTGCATCTTTTGAATTAAGAATTTCTAATGGAATTTGGGTTATTTGGTTGCCACCGAGGTCAAGCCTGGTCAGATTGGTTAATTGCGCGATCGCCTCTGGTATCTGGGTTATTTGGTTGCCACTGAGGTCAAGCTGCGTCAGATTGCTTAATTTAGCCAGTGCCTCTGGTATCTGGGTTATTTGGTTGCCACCGAGGTAAAGCTGCGTCAGATTGCTTAATTTAGCGATCACCTCTGGTATCTGGGTTATTTGGTTGTTATAGAGGATAAGCTGCGTCAGATTGCTTAATTTAGCCAGTGCCTCTGGTATCTGGGTTATTTTGTTGTTATGGAGGATAAGCTGCGTCAGATTGGTTAATTGCGCGATCGCCTCTGGTATCTGGGTTATTTGGTTGCCACTGAGGTGAAGCTGCGTCAGATTGCTTAATTTAGCGATCGCCTCTGGTATCTGGGTTATTTGGTTGTTATGGAGGTGAAGCTGCGTCAGATTGCTTAATTTAGCGATCGCCTCTGGTATCTGGGTTATTTGGTTGTTATGGAGGTCAAGCTGCGTCAGATTGCTTAATTTAGCGATCGCCTCTGGTATCTGGGTTATTTGGTTGTTACGGAGGTGAAGCTGCGTCAGATTGGTTAATTTAGTGATCGCCTCTGGTATCTGGGTTATTTGGTTGTTATGGAGGTGAAGCTCCCTCAGATTGGTTAAATTAGCGATCGCCTCTGGTATCTGGGTTATTTGGTTGTTACGGAGGTCAAGCTCCCTCAGATTGGTTAATTTAGCGATCGCCTCTGGTATCTGGGTTATTTGGTTAGAACTGAGGTGAAGCTCCCTCAGATTGGTTAATTTAGCGATCGCCTCTGGTATTTCAGTTAGCTCCACTCGAATTAAGATAAGTTCCTCTAAATGTAGTATTTGCGTTACCACATCGGGAATGTTCTCTAAAGGATTGCCACTAACATCCAATTTACGCAAATTAGGCAAATCCAATAGTTCGAGTGGCAGCGTTTTTAAATTGTTGCCTGAAACCTTTTCAAGATAGCGGTTTCCTACTAGTTCATAACCTTCAACCTGCCTTCCCAAAATCAAAGACTCAAGCTGCTGCAACTTACCAATTTCCACAGGTAACTCAGTCAACTCCTGTCCCGACAAGTCTAATTCTCGCCAACCCTCAGCCACCGCGCGATCTATCAGTACTAATAACTCATCCTGCGTCATAATTCCAAGCAAAAGGGTAAGGAAAGAAGATTGATGAAGATTATCTTAGATGATTTCTAATTAAAAAAATACCTATGATGACGAGTTTCGACTTCGCTCAACTCTCGACTACTCAGTTGGTTGAGCGAAGTCGAAACCAATGGTTTTGGTACATTCTTTCCTAGAAATCAACTTAACTGATTAGCGAAAAATGCGAAATCATCACTTTGCATAAATCTTTTTTTGTTGGGCTACGCCCCGCTTCTCTACGAGAGGCTTCGCCAACGCGATCGCTAACATGCAGAGGCGAAGAGAAGAGAACGCAAAGAAGGACTTTTGCAAATTTATTAGACCTCTTGCAAAAGTCGGATACTCGCCAGAAAATAAGTTTTCTGGCTGATAATTCTAGTCGGTTGAAACCGACTAATAACAGTATTTTTAGTCCGTTTCAACGGACTTTTGCTATTAGGCAGAGACTTGAGTCTCTGACGGTTCAAGTATTTTTGCAAGAAGTCTATTGATGAATATTATCTTAACTGATTTAGGACTTACGCATTGACAGAAAAGTCAAAATAACAGGTATAGTTTTCAAGGCTTATAGCTAGATTTTTCAATGAAATTTTAGCGATCGCACCCAATCAAGGGTGATTGACAAAAGCCTGAAACAACGTATTTACGTTGATACACAAGATAGTTATTTTGTACAGTGCGTAAGTCCTATGATTAGCGAAAAATGCGAAATCATCATCTGTATTCCCAAAACAGATCTATTGAACTTGCATGATTTGTAGTGAATTGACAATTTCTTCGACAGTTGGTAAAAACTGAGGATATTTGTTAATCTCGGCTGTATAAGTAATGTAATAAGCGTTGCCATTTCGGACTGTTCCAATTTCCATTACTTTGAGGTTACATTGTTGTTCTTGACGAGTATAAATTAATTTATAAGCATTAAACTTTGATAATGTTGTTTCTGGTTGAGAAGCATCAATTATTTGTTGATTTAAGCTATTATTTTTAATTCTCTGTAAAACCAAGTTTTTATATTCATTTAGTGATAATAGTTGTTCGGGTAAATCGCTGATATTTACTGTGACTTCCAATAAACAGGAATCTGTTTGTTTTTGATTTTTAGGGACGAATTTGATTAACTCACCAAAATCATCACCTGTTTTTTTGAGTTTCCAGTTTTCGGGATATTTGATTGTAATGCCAGAATCACGATTTTCGTAGGTTGCCAGAGTTGGTTTAGAATTAGTTGATTGATAGAATATCCACAGCACTAAAGGCGTAATTACTGCTAATATCCCTACACCCAACCAAAGTTTTTTAGGCGGAAATTTAGGGGATATTGCTTTGATAGCCTGTAATACTTCATCTGCTGACTGGTAACGCTGACGATAGTCATAACGCACCATTTTATCGATGATATTTGCTAGTTTAGGACTAACTTGAGCGCGATCGCGCCACACGATTTCCCCTGTTTGGGGGTGGGTAGTCAGTTCTCCCAAGGCAGGATTTAGCCCTGTTAAAGCTTGGATAGCAATCATCCCAACTGCATAAATATCGCTACAAAATGTGGGTTGCCCCTTCGCTTGTTCACTGGGGATGTAACCACCAGTACCGATAGGAACAGTAAAAAGAGGCTGTCCTTGGGAATTAACAACTTGAGTGGTAATTTCTTTAACTGCACCAAAGTCAATTAATACAATTTGACCATCAATTTGGCGACGGCGAATATTTGAGGGTTTGAGATCCCGATGAATTAAGTTTTGTTGATGGACAAAAACTAATACTTCCAAAATATCTAGTAGAAGTTTGACGACATAAGCTTCACTCAGTTGTGTACCAGAGATTAATTCTCGGCTTAAGTCATGACCTTCTATATATTCCTGTACTAGATAAAATTCCTCTTGTTCTTGAAAATACGCCAAAAGTCGGGGAATTCTGTCATGATTACCTAATCTTTCCAGCTTTTCTGCTTCGGTATCAAATAATCTTTTGCCAACTTGCAAAATATATGAGTCGGTGGACACTGGTTTAAACTGCTTGACTACACAGCGAGGATTTCCCGGCCGTCCTGTGTCAATGGCTGTGAAAGTAACTCCAAATCCCCCTTTTCCAAGTACTTCAATAATTTGGTAGCGTCCACCGATAATTTGACCGATCATTCAAGTCACCACTTTCCTCTGAAATTTTTATACCATTTCTGTTGAGGATTACCATAGATGGTTATGGTTTATGGTTCAGATAAGGTTCTGCTCGCTTGTGTAACAAGATTTTATATTTTTCTTGGCCCCATTCCCAGCCTACACAAAAGTTTGAAAAGTTTTGGGCGAATATAATTCGCTACTACACAAGCGAAGTCCACCTCCTTTGGAAAACACGTAAAATCGAGTTCTTGAAACCCACGGAGGTGGGTTTTGTCTGTATAGTCGCGATTTCTAATCGCCGAGGTTAGTATTAATTTAGACTTTTCAAACAACCTCTTAGACGAAACTTGATTTTACAATCCCAGCAAAGATAAGAAATTTTCCCACCAAGAATACGAGAGATTACCTACACTTAGCTTCATTTTGTTACGGATATCTTGGATATTCCAGTTGGTTAGCTTAGCGAGAGTTTGTGCTTCTTGTTCAAAACGTCTAGGCAAAGACCGCTTATATTCTCTACCTGCTGGACAGGTGATTTCTCCGGTGAATGGATGTTGGAGGATATAACGCCCTTGGAAAGATTCACGGTTAGAAGTTGCCTGAAACATTGGATCTTCGGGGAATTTGTCACGGGTATAGCGGATGTGTAAACGCGTGATGAAAACGCTGCTGGTGGGGGGACGGCGAAAGCGGGGAGGTGCAGGCGTATTATTTGCAGAATTATCATCTAACCAAAATACGCCTGCTTGCTTCAGTTCTTCTGGAGTTAGAGGGTCAGCAGAACAAGGATCGCAACTTCCCATATCCCACGCATATTCCAAGAAACCAACTTTTTGAGCTTCTTTAGTGTAGGCTGTTTGAAACATGGATTTGTAAAATTCACCAAATTCATCTTTAACAAATACAGGAATGTTAGTGTTGGAGGGAATTTTCACTGTCCGGTAATTAGTAATTTCTGCTCCTCCATTGGGCGATAGAATGTAAGCAATCAAATCCTGTTCTTTTGTGGCGTTAATCATGCCTAAACGAATTGGCAGCATGAACTTGGGTGATTGATAAGAAATTTGTAGCGGACGCAAAAATTGATAACCAGATTCCTCGAATTTATTGAGGTCTACTTTAGCTACAAAGAATTTCATCTTAGAGCGAATATAAGGTTGAAGTAAATTTTTTGCTCCTCTAGGAATTTTATAGCCATTGCGTTTTAGCCAAGTTTCTAGCCCACCAGATTCTTTGGCACTGAGGATCACAATGTCGTACTCGCCCACATTGAAACGTGCTTCGACTGTCACACCCAAACTGCGATCGCTTCTACCACGCCCACTCTCATTGCTTACTGCTGATCTAGGTGGTACTGACGGTCTGACAGCATCATACATTGGCTCACAAGGATCAGAATCAAAATATTCAACCAATCGCGGTGCGCTAAAAGCATCTAAGCGCTCAATAATCTTGGGTTCAGCCACGCGAACTTGCTCTTTTTGCAGTACCGTCGGCACGGGTACAACCATGGCAAAATCTTTCACTTCACCCTGAAAATCGTTTGCCATCGTCAGAACGGTGCGATTACCATCCCGTGCTATCACCACCTGAGAAGCTTTGTTGTACAGTTTCGTATCGGCTTTGGCAACATAAAATCCACAAAATGCCCAAGCAGCAGGCTCAAAGCAAAGCACAGCTACAACAACGGCTATTAGTAATGATATTAAAAATCGTGGTAGTTTCATTTTATACCTGTTTGTCATTGGGAATAGGGAATGGGGAACTCGGGGCCCCCACGTTAGCGAAGCGGGGCGAAGCCCAGTGAGAATTAGGGGAATGGGGAATTGTCATTTGTCCTTCGTGATTGGTTATTCTCCGCGTCTCCTCATCCCCCTCACTCCCCCAATAAAATTGTGGGGCTTGCCAGAAGGCATCTAGTAAGATGGTCAATGGTGCAAGGGTGAATAGTGCCCAGAAAACTGCGGTGGAGATAAAGAAATAATTCCGCAGAATAAAAGTTAGTGCGGCAATGCATACCGCCCAAATTACACGCCCAATTCGGGTATTGGGTATAGACCGGGGATCTGTAACCATGAATAGGGCAAATAGAAGTAAAGACCCACTCATTAACCGATGCCAGTAAACGTCCCAAGTCCAACCCAGCCAAAGGTTGCGAACCGCTTCCATGAGGGAGTATGCACCTAAAAAAGCTGCTGTGGTGTCCCAGCGACCGATTCGCTGTAAAATCATGCCGCCAGTACCGGCAAATAAGACTACATACCACCAATCCTCACCCCATTGCCCTGGCGAAACCCAAGCATCTTTTGTCAGCACCAAGACAGAGATAATCCCAAAATTGGCGGGGTTGAAAAAATGTTTATCGCCTATTTGGAAGATAAATTTACTGGCGATCGCACTTGCAGCAGCCAAAACCATCGTTGTCCAATGGTCAGTCCGCAACAACAAGCTGAGTCCCAAAGACGTAATCAAGGCACTACGAAGATTTGTCTTGTGTTCCTTACCAACAACTAATGACAATAGCCATTGAGTTGCAAAACAAGTGGCGATCGCCACCCCAATCAACTGCGGTTGCAACGTCCAGTCTCTTGTACTAATTCCCAAGACTAAAAACGAGCCAAGAAATAGAATTTGATAATCACGTATATCTTTAAATAGCATTACCCCAGAATTCAGAAATTTCCCTGAGATTTTTTACTAATTTAGTGGGGTGATAGCTCAAATCATGTCGCTGTTACAGAATTTGTTACAAAAAGGGACTGGAGAAGAGGACGCGGGGATGTGGAGAAATTTTCTCCCTCATCTCCCGGTCACTGAGCGTAGTCGTACCCTGCGGGATCTTGCTATGCGTAGCGTCTGCGACAGGAGAAGTGCATCTCCCTACTCTGATAAATCGAAGTTAATGTTATTTAAATACCTAAATAGCTATCTAAAAATAAGTATAATTTCTTATTGACAAAAAAGATAGTGTTTTAAAATTAAATTTTTTATCTAGCTTGCCACGTTGTTGGGTAAATGCTACGTTATATAGTGTGCATATCAAGTTCTCTTTTAAAAGTGGAGTTGATATGTAATTAGGTAAGTCTTGGTTCAGTCAGAGGCTGACCTCTGGCTTGAACTTTTTATACAACAATTTTCTCAGAAGAAGGGAACAAGGAATTGGAAATAAGCAACAGTTTTTCCTACTCCCTGCAATATACTAAGTGACTTGCTTTGAGCGTACCCTAAAGGGTAAGCAAGCTATGCGTGGCGTCTTTGACACCAGAAGTCGAAAGGAGCCGAATGTGTTCTACCTTTATTTTTATACCTGAATTCAGCAATGCTTACAAAACAGAGTAATACTCTGTTTGCAAATCAATAGACTTATTGCAAAAATACTTGAACCGTCAGAGACTCAAGTCTCTGCCTAATAGCAAAAGTCCGTTGAAACGGACTAAAAATACTGTTATTAGTCGGTTGAAACCGACTTGAGTTATCAGCCAGAAAATTTATTTTCTGGCGAGTATCCGACTTTTGCAAGAGGTCTAATTAATATTAGGCGAAGCAACTATACACTTTTTTGGAAGCGAAGTGGCAGTCAGCCAAATAAGTGGCACAATTATAACCACAATATACTTTAATGAAACTAATTAATTAAGTATATACTTATACAAATACGACTTATGTCGTCCCCTATTGACCGTCCGCTAAATATTGAAGTCGAACTACCATCTTCCCATCCTCAATTACTAGCAGGGTTAGATACGTGGTTAAACTTGGGTTTAATATCCGATGCCCAAGTAAGGCAATTATGTCGGGAGTTTCTTGTTTGTCCAGTAGTGTTGCATCCCCAGGTTAAATCTGAGCCTGCTATTACTTTGATAACTCCTGATCCTGTACAACAGTTGCCGGTGGCAGCTTTACAATCGAGTAACCGCAGACAACAAAGAGAAAAATCAACCCAACCAAACTTTATTGGCACAATGTTGCAGTCGCTGGGGGCTGAATTGAGTGTCCGTTGGTTGTTGTTTTTAGGGGTATTTTTGGTTGTGGTTTCTTCTGGAGTGCTGGCTGCGAGTCAGTGGGAGAGGTTTCCCGCCTTTGGACAATATGGAGTTTTATTTGCTTATACCTTATGTTTTTGGGGGTTGAGTTTCTGGGCAATTGGGCAAAGTAATCTCCGATTGACAGCGCAGACATTACTAATTGTGACTCTGTTGTTAGTGCCTGTGAATTTTTGGGCAATGGATAGCTTTAGGCTGTGGCAAAATCCTTTAAATTGGATTGTAGTGGCGATCGCTTCACCGACATTAACAGCCATTACTGCTTTACTCTACAACAATCGAACTCTTCGGAATTTACCAACTGGAAAATTACCTCTGATAAATATTTTGGGGCTGAGTTATCTGCATTGGGGTTGGAGATTACCAGGCTTTCCCCTAATTGCAGTTTATTTAGCAATGGTGGGCACAACGATCATTACTGTCTATCACAATCTTAAAAAGCAGCGAACCCACCGCCAACAGTATACCGATTTTGGTATTAATTTATCGGCTTTGGTAATAGTTTATGCGTTGATGGTACTACTGATGCGGGCGATTTTTGTAGCCCAAGTAGATATCACTAAGCTGGGATTGGCTATTGGTATTTGTGGCACTCTTGTAACTTGGTTAGTACAGCGGGAGGAAGACGCGGGGACGCGGGGACGCGGGGACGCGGAGGAAGACGCGGGGACGTGGGAACGCGGAGACGCGGGGACATCTTTGTTTATTGCATCTCCCCCGGTTGGTGAGCGAAGTCGAACCACATCCCTCTCCCTCTGGAAAAAACTAGGTATAATTCTACTCTTGCTGGGTTGGTCAATTTGTGTGGTAACTCAACCTTGGCAAGCGATTGCTGTCAGTGGTTTAGGTTTGTGGGTTGCTGGCGATCGCTTGCGGCGATACAGTTTAAAATTTGACTTAGCTGCTATTTACTTAATCGGCTTACAAACGATTTGGTTAAGTTGGCGATTAATGCCGATTCATTTACAGAAATGGGCGATCGCTACTGGTATTTATCTCACTAATGCTCAAAATGATCCATGGGCATTATTGAGTATAGTTTTATTCCCGTATTTAATTTTGCTGGTGGTGCTGAATAATAGCCTATATCGCCTGCAAAAACGAGATTTGGCAAAGTTTAGCGAACTGCTAACGCTAGTATTTGGAGCTTTTTTAACAACCATCTCTCTAGTAAATCCCACATTGCGATCGCTAAATCTCCTCTTCTCCACCATCACTCTCGCATTCATCACCTCATCCCCCTCATCCCCCCCACCTCCCCTGATCTACCTAACTCACACCATGGGAGTGCTAACGCTTTGTTCTACCATTGATTGGCTGTTACCAACTTTGAGTCAAGAAATCTGGGTAAGTATTTTGTTAGCTTTGATGGTAGCAGAATGGGGATTTAGTCTTAGTAATGGAATATGGCGACGTAGCGCCTGGTACATCGGTTTCGTCCTTGCCACCGTTAGTTTCATCCTATTGTGGATGAATGTGGGAGTATTTTGGTATAGTTTTAAACTTGCACCTAAGCAATATCCGTGGGTAGGTATTTGGCTAGTTACACCTTTAACTCTCACGGTTTTAGCTAGTCGCACAACTTTACCGCGTCGCGCTACAAATAGTTTATTGAGCGTGCTAACCGTCGGAGTTGCTCAGTTACTTACTTTCCCCTTTGCAGGAATCAGATTGATTGGTTTGGCTGTGGGCGCGGTGGTGATGTTTACCAATAGTCGCTATTTACGTAACCAACAACTTGCAGTAATTACAGTAGGTTTTGGTTTAAGTTTCATTGGTGGGCTGTTGTGGGAAGGTATACCCGGCTTACCTCGCCTCGTATTAGCTGGTTGGTTGGTTGTGGGAGCGATCGCTATCTTGAGTTTATGGTTAACGCGCACAGTATTGATACAGCGTGGTAACGAATTAGCGTTAATATATGCAGTCGCCAATGATCAATGGGCGATCGCTTTATCTGGCTTGGAGTTGTTCATGCTGACGCTGCACTCAATACTAGTCTACCAAAGAGTGGTTGAGCCAGGATTTTTATACTTAACTGCTACGGTGATTACCTGGGGTGCGATCGCCTATCGTAGTTGGCGAGAACCGACAAATTGGGGATTTTATGGTGTTGGTTGGTGTCTGGAATTATTAATTGCTGAGTTTTTGGGGTTTGGGGAACGTTCGCTCATTAAAGTTGCGATCGCTAATATCGCTTTGGGTTTAATGGCCCAACTTGTAGGGCAATGGTGGCAAAAACAACATCAATTAGAGAGAATTCCTAGTAGTTTCCACATTTTGCCTCTCTTCTACGGTGCATTTAGTGTAGTGCTACGTTTGCACACCTTCACTGATTGGACAGGTTTGTGTTCCTTGGGTGTAGCCTTAATTGTAATTGGTGTAGGACGACGCCACGAGAGCTTAAAACCCCTGGTGTACTTAGGCATCTTTGGCGTATCAATTTCCGCCTACGAACTTTTGTTCTATCAAATGTTGCAAGCATCAGGAGGTGCTTGGGGTGATGGATTGATTGCTATGTCTGCTCTTGGCACCAGTATTATGTACGTATATCGCCTACTTTCCCCTTGGCTTTTAGGATATTTACGCCTGACACCCCAAGAACTGAAAACCATTGCCCATATGCATTGGCTTTGGAGTAGCTGTTTATTAATGGCTGCAATTGCTGCACCCATCGAAATTAATCGTTTGCTGGGATTGGCAACTGGGGTATTTTTAGTTCGCTATGCCATTTTCCAAGGAAGGCGAATGCTTACTTCCCCTCGGATTCTGGGGAATATAACGGTAGCAGAGATATGGGTTTATCTTGGCTTATTACAGGTAGCTGGCTTAAGGATTTATTGGCGTTATACAGCGGTGGGACAATGGTTAACTGGGCCGTTAATTCCTTGGAATGGTGCGATCGCCTGTGTGGTAGCCTACTTCCTATACATCCTACCTTGGGAGAATTGGGGTTGGTCTAAAAGACCTTGGCAACAAGCCGCATATATCATACCGCTGATAGTTCTTTGGGAAAACAGACAGCAAACTCACCCAATCACCATATTGCTTGCAGCTGGGTTTTATATCTTCTTAGCGAAGTTAGGTAATAACATTCGTTTTACTTATATTAGTGTCGCCTTGGTTGATTGGGCACTTTATCGATGGCTGTATCACTTACACATCACCGATCCTTTGTGGTATGTAACATTAGTTGGATTATCACTACTTTACATTGCTCAAATAGATCCTTTACTGAAACTACCAGAATATAAACCAGCTCGCCATAGTTTGCGAATGTTGAGTAGTGGCTTAATTTGTGGGTGGGTAACTTTGTTTGATCAAAACACACCTTGGATACCAGGACTTTTCAGTCTCATTGCCATTTTCGCTGGGCTAGCTTTGCGAGTCCGAGCTTTTCTGTATATTGGCACAGCGGCTTTCTTGTTTACTTCTATTTATCAATCGGTAATTTTCAGTTGGCGCTACCCCTTTATCAAATGGGTAATTGGCTTGCTAGTCGGTATTGTGCTAATTTCAATAGCAGCCAACTTTGAAACCCGTCGCGCTCAACTAAGTTCCATGATTCGCAACGCCATAGACGAATTTCAAGCGTGGGAATGAAATACGTCAAAAAATAGGAGTGTTAATTTTTCCTATCTATCCAATCTTGCCCACCAGGTAACTGACTGAGATAATCGTCCATAATTGCTGGTAATTCCTTTGGTGAATAAGTATAGGTTAAAGCTAAAAGCATAGTTGCTGTGGTTAAAATTTGGCTTTTGTTCACCATTGCAGATAGTTGAGAGCGATTGAATTTCCCATGCATCACTTCCTCGCTAGCATTAGCGATCGCATCTTCAATAATTTCCTCTTCTATCAAATTCTCCCATTCATCTTGATTGATATAGTAAGATTTCTTATTATCTTTAAGATTGAGCTTTTTAATTTCTCTAATTGAGTGACGAATAGAATTTGCCCATGAACCAGTCAAGCGTTGTTCTATTTGGTTTTTAACCAAATGAATTAAGAGAATATTTAAATAAGCTTGGATATTTCGCAGGATAGCTTGTTTACTCATTCCCTCCAATTCGTCAACAATTGCTAAGGCATCCGCATAACGTCCTTCTTGGATGCTGGTTCTGAGGTCTATTAATTCTTGTGTCATTTTTTCTCACTGCTTACCTACTTTCCAATCTTCACCACCAGAAAAAAGCTATTTCCCATAACTTTACACCCTGTTTCTGCTTCTACTAACTTAGTGCATCTTCATAGAGAATTGGTATAAGCATTAAGGGGTTTCTTCCACTGCAAAGAAAGAAAACGATTTCTGGCAGGGATTTAAACCCCGACTAAAACACAAGCTACGTGTAAACGAAAGGGTAAGCTGTTCCACATTAGACCTCTTGCAAAAGTCGGATACTCGCTAGAAAATTTATTTTCTGGCTGATAACTCAAGTCGGTTTCAACCGACTAATAACAGTATTTTTAGTCCGTTTCAACGGACTTTTGCTATTAGGCAGAGACTTGAGTCTCTGACGGTTCAAGTATTTTTGCAAGAAGTCTATTATTTCAATCGCATAACTATGGCGGGTAAGATACCCACCTCACAAGAGTTTGATTCAATTTAGATATAAAAACTAGATATGGAACAGCTGTTTTGCCAAATGACAAAATCAAGAATTAGTGATTTCCGCAAATGCATGAGTGGTAATTTCTGATTCTTCATAGCTCAATTTTTGTAGCGCCTTGGCTAAATCATCTGTGAGATGTTTGGCATTTTGTTTAACAGAGCCACTAGTATAATCTGCTACTGCAATTGGCTTGCCAATGTGAACGCTCACATCTGTACCCCAATTAGGATAAGGTTGGCTGTAATTGATACCTATGGGTATAATTTTTACTCCTAGCCCAGGTTGACTGGATTCAGCACTCAAAGCCAAACGGGCAATTCCAGACTTTAACTGATGAACTTTACTATCACGATAAATTCCCCCTTCAGGAAAAATTACCAAAGCTTTTTCTTCTTGAAGTAGCTCAACCCCATGACGCAAAGTACCAATTGAAGGGCGTTGAGTATCTACAGGAAACCCCCCTAAACGGCGAACAAACCAACCTTGTAATCCTTGGCATTCAGTCTGAGTCACCATGAATCTCAGGTCTTTTGCGCTCATACAATCAGCAACAGCGTAGGGAATGAGTAATGCATCCCAACGCGCCCGATGAGTAGGAGCAAAAATTATCGGCCCAGTTGTGGGGATATTTTTTTGTCCGGTTATGGTAATGCGTCCAAAGAATAATGGTAAAAGGCAGTGACGACCCAGTAAATATGCTATGGGACTCAGCCAAGAAGAAACTCTTGAGGTAGTAGAAGCCACTTGAGGATTTACGGGGATAATTGCTGGTGTATGCTGACTGGTATTGTCGGAAGAGTGAAATTCCATCATAAAGGTGGCTGCTGACTGTCGGGTACAATTTAACGAAAAGCCTGATTAATTACACCGTAGATTTTCTTTGTTGACTTGTGTTACACCAGCTGGACAGTTTTACCTCTGTCCGTTAATTTTTCTGATGCCGTTTAGTAGCAAACCAAGCTTGTAATTGCTGGCGACAAGCGGATTCTAGAATGCCTCCCATTACTTTTAAGCGGTGATTAGAAGCAGCACTAGCAGGGATGTTGATAACTGTGCGAACTGCGCCAGTTTTTGTATCGTCCACCCCGTACACAAGCAAACCTAAACGCGCTTGCACGATCGCACCTGCACACATCGGACAAGGTTCTAGAGTAACGTAGAGGGTACACTCATTGAGATGCCAATTTTGTAAAGTTATGGCTGCTTTTTTGAGAGCCAAGATTTCTGCATGAGCTGTGGGATCTTTGTCGCGTTCTTTTCTATTTTCCCCCTCTGCTAGTAAATTTCCGCTTGCATCAATAATCACAGCACCTACAGGAACTTCGCCTGCATCACCTGCGGTTTGTGCCAGTTCTAGGGCGCGGCTCATCCATTGCTGATGTATTAGATATTTTGATGCCAATTCATCATTCATTGTGGGTAATGGGGAACTCGGGGCCCCCGGAGAGAGTGGGGATTAGTGTCAGCCCGCCTCCCGTTCCCCGTTCTCTTCAATTGCTAGATAGCGGTTGCAGCCTGGTCTAGAAGGTTATCGAGTTGACCTTGTGTGTCTAACTGATAAAGGTCATCACAACCGCCAATGTGTTGGTCATTCACAAAAATCTGTGGCACAGTGCGGCGTCCGTTGGCGCGTTCTGCCATTTTGGCTCTAGCTGCTTCGTCACCATCAATTTTGTATTCGGTGAAATTTACGCCTTTCCACCACAGCAGCATTTTGGCACGAATGCAATAAGGGCAAGTTTGCCATGTATAAATTTCAACTTTTGCTTTAACACGCTCTGGATGGCGACCTAAAAGAGGATTAAGAAAGTCCAGCATACCTAATCTAAAGAAAGATCTTAACAATTTCTAGCCTAGATCATTGTGGACTATTAAACCTCTGGCAAAAGTTTGGAACTGGGGAATGGGGACTGGGGACTGGGGACTGAGGACTGGGGACTGGGGACTGGGGACTGGGGACTGGGGACTGGGGAATTGTCATTCGTCATGACGCGACGCTCCTGTGTCGCTAACGCTGACGCTCGTACCTCGCTACCGCTACGCTAACGTCATTTGTTATTAATTAATTATTCTCCGCGTCTCCGCGTCCCCGCGTCCCCGCGTCCCCGCGTCTCCCTCATCCCCCCTCACGGCCTTGGAACCCACTTTTGGAAACTCTCTAAATGACTCCAGTAAGCTGAGTATCCAATCGATGTCCAAATTAAAGCGGCTATAATCAGTACGACTACACCTAAAAACCTCCAAATTCTGTTTGTTTTCCATTGGAGGGTTGGCGCAGCACAGATACCACCTAACCCGGTGAGAATAAAACCTATGCCTGAAAGTAGCGGTTGTTTTGTCAATTGCAAATCAATGATGCGAACACCGATGACGATCGCCGCTAAGCCAGCAAAAAAGGCGTAAACTGCTATGGTGAGTAGCTCCCAACCCTGAGAAAGCGCGATCGCGGTTGCAACAAACAAAACACCAAATAGAACGCTGGTTTCACCGAAGGCGATGTTAAAACTACCACCAACAGGCCAGGTGAAGGTCATATGCAAACCAGTCGTTAAGGCGATCGCACCTGTAATTCCAAAGCCGGGAATCCATTGTTTCTGATGAGGGCTATCTATGCCCCGATCTACGTAGTAAGCCAGTAAAAATAATCCGGCTACCATATTGATCAACATGAGCGTGATGTAGTCGATAAACACGATTAACCTCTCATACCAATTTGGGATTTTCTCAAAATTTAGAAAAGAATGTCACAATTAAACCATTGTAGAGACGCTTCACAAGCACATCTCTGTTTTATAAATATTTGCGATCGCCATCTCGCAAAACTTCGCTCTTCAATGGCTGGAAACCCGATTTTGCCCGATTTAGAGAATTCAGTGAACTTGTAAAATATAGCTGCCGCTTTCGCAGCGTAACCACCCTTTGGTAGACTTGAAGACTGAAATAGGCAGATAAAACGACGGAAATTCAAGCACTTGAGAGGGCGGACTCTGTGGAAAATACACTTGGGTTAGAGATTATTGAGGTAGTAGAGCAAGCTGCGATCGCATCCGCAAAGTGGATGGGTAAAGGCGAAAAGAATACCGCTGACCAAGTAGCTGTTGAAGCTATGCGGGAACGGATGAATAAAATTTACATGCGCGGTCGCATCGTCATTGGAGAAGGGGAACGTGATGATGCCCCCATGCTTTACATTGGCGAAGAAGTTGGTATCTGTACCCAGCCAGATGCTAAAGATTTCTGTAACCCCGATGAATTAGTCGAAATTGACATTGCTGTTGACCCCTGCGAAGGTACTAACCTCGTCGCATACGGACAACCCGGTTCAATGGCCGTGCTGGCGATTTCTGAAAAAGGCGGATTATTTGCTGCACCTGACTTCTACATGAAGAAATTAGCAGCACCCCCAGCTGCTAAAGGCAAAGTGGATATCAACAAATCAGCCACGGAAAACCTAAAAATTCTAGCCGAGTGTCTAGACCGTGGTATTGATGAACTTGTAGTAGTAGTCATGAAGCGCGATCGCCACAATGATTTAATTAAAGAAATCCGCAACGCTGGCGCTAGAGTACAACTAATCTCAGACGGTGACGTAGGCGCAGCCATATCTTGTGGTTTTGCCGGTACCAATATCCATGCCCTGATGGGCATCGGTGCCGCCCCTGAAGGTGTAATTTCCGCCGCCGCAATGCGTGCTTTGGGTGGACACTTCCAAGGTCAATTGATCTACGATCCAGAAGTAGTCAAAACAGGTCTAATCGGAGAAAGCAAACAAGCCAACCTTGATCGTCTCAAATCTATGAATATCAGTGACCCCGATAAGGTCTATGATGCTCACGAACTCGCATCAGGCAACACAGTTTTGTTTGCCGGCTGCGGTATTACTAGTGGTAATCTGATGCAAGGTGTACGCTTCTTCAAAGGTGGTGCCAGAACTCAAAGCTTGGTTATTTCCAGCCAGTCAAAAACTGCTCGTTTTGTAGATACCATTCATTTGGTTGACCAACCTAAGCTCGTGCAATTGTACTAGTAGTTAGGGAATGGGGCTGGATGAGGGAGATGAGGGAGATGAGGAAGATGAGGGAGATGAGGGAGATGAGGGAGATGAGGAAGATGAGGGAGAAATATAATTCCCAATCCCCAGTCCCCAATCCCCAGTCCCCAATCCCCAGTCCCCAGTCCCCAATCCCCAATCCTCAGTCCCCAATCCCCAATCCCCAATCCCCAGTCCCCAGTCCCCAATTATTGATAAGAAATGAATATTGCAGTGGTGGGGTTAAGCCATAAAACAGCCCCTGTAGAAATCCGGGAAAAGCTCAGCATTCCAGAACCACAAACCGAAAGTGCGATCGCGCAGCTTACTAGCTATCCCCATATTGACGAAGTTGCAATAGTTAGCACTTGTAACCGTCTAGAAATTTACCTCGTTACTAGTGAGGTTGACCATGGTATCCGGGAAGTTACCCAATTTCTAGCTGATCACAGCAAACTTCCAGTAATTTCTCTGCGGCATCACCTGTTTATGTTGCTACATGAAGATGCTGTGATGCATGTGATGCGAGTAGCAGCAGGGTTAGATAGCCTGGTACTCGGAGAGGGACAAATTCTGGCTCAGGTGAAAAATACTCACAAACTGGGACAGCAATACAATGGTATAAAAACAATTTTGAATCGGTTATTTAAACAAGCAATTACCGCAGGTAAACGAGTTCGCACTGAAACCAGTATTGGGACTGGTGCAGTGTCTATCAGTTCGGCAGCCGTGGAATTGGCACAGATGAAGGTAGCGAATTTAGCCGCCTGTAGAGTTGCAATTCTCGGTGCTGGGAAGATGTCGCGGTTGTTGGTACAACACCTAATTTCTAAAGGTGCTGGGCAAATTACTATCATCAATCGCTCCCGCGAACGTGCCCAGGAATTAACTAAACAGTTTCCCGAACAACCCATCAAAATTCATTTACTATCAGAAATGATGGCAGTAATTGCCGAAAGCGACTTAGTATTTACAAGCACTTCGGCAACAGAACCGATACTTGACCGTGCCAAGTTAGAACTGACTTTAGAACCACAGTGTTCTTTAATGTTGTTTGATATTTCTGTACCTCGTAATGTTCATGCGGATGTGAATGAACTGGCAAATGTCCAAGCGTTTAACGTCGATGACCTCAAAGCAGTAGTCGCACAAAACTACGAAAGCCGTCGGAAGATGGCACAGGAAGCCGAGAAACTATTGGAGGAAGAAGTAGAAGCCTTCGATGTTTGGTGGCGCAGTCTAGAAACTGTGTCTACTATCAGCTGTCTGCGAAATAAAATCGAAACCATCCGTGAACAAGAATTAGAAAAAGCTTTATCAAGATTGGGTTCTGAATTCGCCGAAAAACATCAAGAAATTATTGAAGCTTTAACACGAGGAATTGTTAACAAAATTTTACATGATCCCATGGTACAACTGCGATCGCAACAAGATGTAGAAGCTAGACGGCAATGTATGCAAACTCTGCATGTACTATTTAACCTAGACGCCGGCGAACAATTTAGCTGAGCAAAGGGAATAAATGCGATGAACCAGTAGGGGTCTGTTTCATTAATTCTCATGTGTTAGCAGTAGTCAGATACCCGACTTTTTAAAAAAGTCGGGTATCTTGTAGTGGACTTGTGCATTTATAGATAAGAGACTTATTGCAAAAATACTTGAACCGTCAGAGACTCAAGTCTCTGCCTAATAGCAAAAGTCCGTTGAAACGGACTAAAAATACTGTTATTAGTCGGTTTCAACCGACTAGAGTTATCAGCCAGAAAATTTATTTTCTGGCGAGTATCCGACTTTTGCAAGAGGTCTAAGGGTTAAAATTTGATACTGATTATTAAGGAAAGAGCAACACTGGAACTCTGCAACCCTGCCCCTACTGAGGCTGTTTCGGTAGAATAAGAAAGCCAAATAGGTGATACTGAGAAATAATCATGACAACCATCCAAACAACTGTGGTTCTTGCCATGACAGTTGATGGAAAAATTAGCCCAGAAGACCCAACAGCGCCTCGTGATTTCGACGCAATCGACTATGCACATTTAGAATATCAAGTTTCTCTTGCAGATTTAGTATTGGTGGGAGCAGGGACGATTCGGGCAGAGTCAGGAACTTTTACAATTAACGATCTTGAACTGCTCGCAGGGCGTCAAGTTCGGGGCCAGTCTGACCAACCAATAAGCTGTGTGGTCTCGCGATCGCTCAACATACCATCAACCCTATCTTTTTTCAAGCAAGATGTTGAGCGGTGGATCTTGACGACAAGGGCCGGTGTGGAAAGCAATGCTGAGGCGACGACTATATCCAAACTGGCTGACTTAATCGAGTTGGGGGACACAGATTTAGACTGGAATCGAGCTTACACCATCATGGCAGAGCGGGGTATCCGCAAAGTTGTAGCTTTAGGAGGCGGTTCTTTGACGGCCGCTTTATTGCAAGCAGGACGCATTGATGATTGGTGGTTGACAATTTGGCCCATCATTTATGGAGGTCAACACGCACCTAGCCCTGTGGAAGGAGAGGGTTTTATTCCTGCGATAGCACCTCATCTTGAACTGATTGAAACACGTCAGGTAGGCAGCGAGTTGTTTTTGCACTACCGCACCCTTAAAGGACAAAAGCTTTAAAAAGTAAAGGGAGTGGGGAGTGGGGAGTGGGGAGTAGGGGATCTTTCAAGGGTAGGTTTTTCATATTCAGTCTGAAAAAGCCTATTTTTCCGTTCCGAAATCTTTCTCCGCGTCTCCCCGTCTCCGCGTCTTTGCGTCAACCAAAACGCGAAATCTAAAAAACCTACCCATAAGGGAGTGGGGGATTGGGTAATCAACGGAAAAATTATGGAAGGGGTAGATACCATTGGTGCAACAACCAGAACTTTCAGAAAATTCCTCAATGCGAGCAATCCAGCGTGTATTGCAAAGTTTAAGCAATTACCGATGGGTCTCATTAGGAGCTTTGGGTAGTTTATTACTCTTAACAGTTGCTAATGCAATTACTCCCCAACTATTTCGATGGGGAATTGATCGAGGTATTGCTCAGCAGAACTTGCAGATAGTACTTGACAGCGCTGCATGGATGGTAGTTGCTGCGATCGCTCGTGGTCTGTTTAACTTTGGACAGAGTTATTTGGCGGAAACTGCCTCTCAAGGAGTTGCTTACGACCTACGTAACAAAATTTTCCACAAAATTCAAAATTTGAGTTTCAGCTATCACGACCAATCACAAACTTCCCAACTGCTAACCCGCGTCACCAGTGATATCGAGCAAATCCGTACATTTGTTGGTACCAACCTGATTCAAGTCATCGGTGCAGTTGTGACATTGGTAAGTGTGGCAGTAATTTTACTGGTGATGAATTGGGAATTGGCGCTGATTACCTTAACGGCAGTACCTATAACAGGTTGGTTAATGGCGCGATTTGTGAGTCGCAATGATCGCTTGTTCCGCCAGATACAAGACCAATTGAGCGACCTGAATGCTGTATTGCAAGAAAACTTAGTGGGGATACGAGTTGTCAAGGCTTTTGTACGGGAATCTGCCGAGAGGTCGCGTTACACGATCTCTAATGATGCTCTAGTCATGGCTAATATGAAAACGATTCGCGCCATCCGTGATATCTTTCCGTTGATCTTTTTGCTGAGTAATTTGGTGACTCTAGCAGTTTTTGGCTATGGCGGAGCCAAGGTCATTGGTGGCAGATTCTCTATTGGGGAACTGGTAGCATTTAACTCCTATTTAGTATTGGTTTTCCAACCAATTTTGCTGATTGGTTTTGCAGCACCGGCAATTGCCCAAGCCGCAGCCTCTGCTGCACGAGTTTACGAAGTGGTGGATGCTGAAGTGGAAATTTGCGATCGCCCCAACTCCATCTCATTTGATACCTGTGGTGGTAGGATTACGTTTGAGAATGTCTGCTTTCGCTATCCAGGAGCCAAGACTGAAACTCTGCAAAATGTTTCCTTTGAAACCAAGCCCAAGGAACTAATCGCTATTTTAGGGATGACAGGTTCCGGGAAAAGTACAATTATGAACTTGATTCCCCGTTTTTATGATGTCACTAAGGGAGCAATTCGCATTGATGGGCGGGATGTCAGGGACTTTACGCTTAAAAGTCTCAGAGCGCACATTGGTATTGTATTTCAAGAAACCACCCTGTTCTCTGGCACTATCCGCGAAAATATTGCCTATGCCAAACCAAATGCCACCATAGAACAAGTAACTGAGGTGGCAAAAACTGCACAAATTCATGATTTCATTACTGACTTACCCGATGGCTACGAAACGATTGTGGGTGAACGCGGCATAGGTTTATCTGGTGGACAAAAGCAACGGATCGCGATCGCCCGCACCTTATTAACAGACTATAGTATTCTCATCTTGGATGACAGTACCTCTGCTGTGGATGCCAAAACAGCTGCTCAAATTCAAGCCGCACTTGATGAGTTCATGCAGCAAAAAGCTTGTGTAACTTTTGTTGTGGCTCAACGCATCAGTACTGTCAAGAATGCTGATCGTATTTTTCTCATGGATAAAGGACAATTGGTGGCTCAAGGCACTCATGACGAATTAATGCAAACAAGCCCCCTCTACGGTGTGATTTTGGAATCTCAAGTCAAACAAAAGGAGTCGAAATGAGAGGTACAAGCCCGGTTGGGGTATCCGAGCAAGCAACTAATCAACTCTCGACCTTACAGCGCTTCATACAGTACTTGCGACCCTACCGTAAAGAAATTCCCATTGCCTTGACATTAGTTTTGATCGGTGCTTCAACCCTGGCAATTGGGCCATTCTTACTTGGCTGGTCAATTGATTACCTGATTGCCAAAAAGAATTTGCCTGGTTTGCTGTGGCTATTAGCACTATTAGCGCTGATCTATGGGATTGGTGTTTGGGCAATTCGGGGTCAAATTATTCGGGTCGGTTGGATTATGCAACGATTGCTGGCTCAGTTGCGGCAAGATATTTTTATTAAAATTCAGAGTCTACCACTGAGCTTTTTTGACCGCAGCGAAGCAGGCGATTTGATGAGCCGTCTGTTGAATGATGTCAGCACTGTAAATCAGGCATTTGGACAGACCATTGCCCAAATGCTAGGCAATATTTTTAGTTTGATTGGCATTGTCATCGCCATGCTCGCAATCAATTTACAACTCGGCTTGTTAAGCAACCTAGTTGTACCAATGATGATTTTTACCACTAGCTTATTTGCACGTTGGGCAAGAGCGAGATTTCGCGTTACGCGTCAGACAATCGGAGAACTTTCCGCCAAGCTAGAAGAAGATATTAGCAGTGTCCGAGAAGCACAAGCATTTAACCGTGTGCAAACCAATATTGCAGAGTTCGACATTCTCAACGCTGCCAACCGTGATGCCAATGTCCAAGCTGTGATCATTACTGCTGCTTTTTTGCCATCGATTGATTTTCTCAACACACTAGCAACTGCGGGTGTACTAGCCTATGGCGGCTATCTTGCTGTCACAAAAGCAGCAACAGTAGGTGTAGTCACGTCTTTTTTACTTTATGTGCAGCAGTTCTTCCGCCCTATTCAAATCCTCAGCCAGTTTTATACGCAAGCTCAATCTGCCTTTGCTGGATTAGAGAGAATTTTCATGTTGTTGGATGAACCCTCGCAACTCCAAGACGCACCTAACGCCACAGAAATGCCGCCTATCCAAGGTGAGGTGACATTCGAGAATGTCAAGTTTGGCTATAACCCAGAGCAATTGGTGCTTAAAGGAGTAAATTTACACGCCTATCCAGGACAGATGATGGCGTTAGTAGGGCCGACTGGTTCCGGCAAAAGTACGATTATTAACCTGATATTACGTTTCTACGATGTATCGGACGGTGCAGTAAAAATTGATGGCATTGATATACGTAGTGTTACTCAAGCCAGTCTCCGCCGTCAAATAGGCATTGTTCTCCAAGACAACATTCTATTTAGTGGTACTGTCGCTGAAAATATTGCTTTTGGTTGTCCACAAGCTACGCAAGCCGAAATCGAAGCGGCTGCACAATTGGCGAATGTGCATGAATTAATCACCTCGCTACCACAAGGTTACTCAACTCAATTGGGAGAACGAGGTGCGCCTCTGAGTCAAGGACAGCGCCAACTCGTAAGTATAGCCCGTGCAGTCTTAATCAATCCTCGAATTTTGATTCTCGATGAAGCTACTAGTAGTATAGATACCCGTACAGAGGCACTTGTGCAAACTGCGATCGCCCGCTTGTTGCAAGGTCGTACTAGCTTTGTAATTGCCCACCGCCTCAGCACCGTTACTCAAGCCGATCAAGTCTTGGTGATTCAACAAGGGCAAATTGTAGAACAGGGCACTCATGCACAACTTATTGACCAGCAAGGCGTCTATGCCAATCTCTACGCGCTTCAGTTGGGTGCAACAAGTAATTTGTAGTTTTTTAACTCATCCACATTTGGAATTTTCTGTTAATGCGTAAGTCCTAAGAATAACCCTCTTAAGTATGAAATTAATTAATATCTTTGGGTAGTAGTTTAAGAAATTTAATAAAGCTAAATTAGCTAAATGTGTTCTAGCACATATTAGTTGTGCAGATTACTATTACCTGTTTGTATAGCCTAGATTGCATCAAATAAATCCTTCTTGGCAAAGCAACAGATATTAGGAAAACAGATTATGAAAGCAGACGAACTCTTAAAAAATTATGCCGCAGGTGTAAGAGATTTTACAGGTGCGAACCTGAGTGAGGCAGACTTAAGAGAATCTAATCTCAGCGGTGTAATTTTAGATAAGGCCATCTTGGATGGAGCCAATTTGAGCCATGCTAACTTAGCTAACACTAGTTTTATCGAGGCAGATCTAAATGGAGCTAATTTAAGTAATGCAAACCTTAGCAACAGTAGCTTAAGTGGAGCAATCTTAGATGGAGCCATTTTAGAGGGGGCAGTTTTAGATGGGGCAAATTTGAGTCAGGCTAATTTGACAGTTGCTAAGTTAATTAAAGCCAACCTCAGCGAAGCGGAATTACAACAAGCAAATTTGCAAGCTGCAAATTTAGATAAAGCAGATTTAAGCAAAGCAGATTTAACAGTAGCTGATCTGACTCAAGCAAATCTCACACAAGCAGATTTGCACCAGACTAACTTAAGTGGTGCAAATTTAGAGGGTGCGAATATAGAAGGGACGATTTTGGACAGGAAGGGGGAATAGGGAATTGGGAAGAGGTATTTCTCCCCTGCCTCCCTCACTCCCTCATCTCCTAACGCAGTGATTCTAAGATGATGGTAATTGTGATCAAGCACAACAGGATAACTCCCAGTTTATAAAACCAATGTCCTACAAAGGATAACAACACTGCGAAAACATTCAAAGCTCCAAAACTGATTGATACAATGTAAGCGATCGCAAACCAAAATAGTGATAGCAAGAAATATTTGAGGAATTTGGTAGTCAACTTGAATAAACGACTATAGTGATTTTTTGTCATGGCTATAAACTCCAATATGAACTTTCACGAAATATCTCATACAAATGATTTGTCTGTAATTCTAGTAAAACGGTATAACTCACCTATAACCTTTCCTTTTATACTTCTTGTTGTGAAGCGAAGGGTTTTTAATTGGACACTTGGCAGAATCATTGTTCACTCGTACTTGTAAACCTGAAGATGTAGCTTCGACATTAACAGTGCCATCAAAGTTAGTTAGTACGGCTACAAAAATAATTAGCAAAGCTAAATAGGTCAAAGATTTGTTCAATAGATGCATTTTTTGCTCTCCAAGCTATTAATTAATTTGCTCTCGTTGCTATAAACAAAACAACGGATGTGCAAAGCTAAAGCTTCAGCAACATCCGCCGTGGTTATTCCCATCGTTCGATGATCTGTTAACAAAAATTGATTAAGTTGTTTGGAATCACTCTCACACTAGACGAGATTGTTCTCAAAAATCCATGAGGTGTAGCTGTGTCACCACCTCTTAAATCAGCAAGGTTTAATTCCGTGGACTACGGATGGTGAAAACCAAAATCCGTATCGCCTGTCATGTCCACGATGCCATATCGCAATAATTGCGTAACCTTGCTGTAGAACAAAAGTCTCATGCAATGCACTATTGAGTATTGCTAGAACCTGTTCTATCGTTTCTAAAGCTTCCCGCTGTCTAGACAGCGGAGTCGTTCTCCAGACGGCTAGGTCTTCTAATGGAATTAGGAAATCTCGAAAATCTCCACAGCGGCACTCGATTCTGCACTGGCCTTGATTCAGGCAGCATCGAATTTCTATCTGTCCAGTGTTTTTTGTTTGTTCAAACCCAGCTATCCTCGTTTCGCAGTAATTGAGAATTTTCTCAACTGCTGGAGGGGGCATAATTTACACCTTCTGTAATTGAAATATGTACTGTCAATAATAAACACACACAAAACAAACATTTTGTATATTTAAATACAAAATTTAATTAATTTTGCTCAAAACTGATTTATTGAATTACACGTAAATTATTTAATCAGCAAAAGTTAATTTTTAGTATTACAGGTTACAAAAAATAGATTAACTTGTTATTTAATGTCAATATAGTTTACAATGTAGAACAGATTAAATCAAGGACATGAACAGAGAAAATGCTGGAGATCAAGAAGCACTCAGGGAGATGCTCTACTTCTTCCTAGACAAAATGGAAGCAACACAGGTGGAACTCTCAGAAGGGATGGGTGTTAGCCGGCCAGTAGTGATTAATTTTTTAAATAGGGAAAAAAAACAAAGGTTGCCGATTGACCGTAATAGTTTGATTGATCTGTGCGATAAGCTTCAAAACCGTAAGATATCTAAGAAAAAATCTAAAATAGAGGGTGAAAAAGCTAGACAAGAAATAGAATCTAATCCTGACGAACTACGGCAGCTATTGGGAAAGAGTGGATCTGATGAATTACTGGTGTCTGCTGGTTTCTTGCCGGAGAACACTAATATTATTAGAGTAGACCGAGAAAGGTTTTTTCAAGTTGCTCAAGTAGTTGCATTGCTTGAATTTTTGGAGTTTGAAGATTTTTTGCCTACAACCCAAGAGTTTTTAGCGATCGCTAGCAACAAGATAGCAATTGCTAGTAAAAAATTTTTTGGGGGCTGTTCTGAATATCAAGATAATGACTTTCTCAGGTATTTGATTGAGAACCTACAGAAATCTTATCCAACGCTAGGCTTAAAACTGAGCCTGGAAATAACTGATAAGCTAAAACGAACCTGGATGAGATTAAAAGCTGGAGGTAAGACAAGCTTCAGCCAGCAAGAGGCGATCGGACTTTTTTTGAGCATTGCAATCAAAGAGCAGATATCTCAATATCCAGTAAAACTCCACCTGAGAGTTGAAAAATTAGAATTTAAAATTTTATCCCAGTCAATCAGTTACGAAGCAGAATATAGTTCAGTATACGATAAGTTTGTCAGGATTGCTAATCAGGCAGAGTGTGAGATAAGTACTCCAGATGTCTGCTTAACCAATCAACTAGAGGTACAGTCTCTTGACTCCCTCAGTCCAGTGATTATGGCTGTAGTGACTTGCAGCTTTAGCCATGGTGAGAATAAAGGCGAATTTCTGGAATGGATGTATACCTCTAGCAACACTATGGTGGAGAATGCGATCGGTGCTTGCAGCCTACACATGGGCTTGACTAAAGAAATAGCTAAAATCACCCTATTCACAAAAACCTTAGATAGTAGTATTGATTCTTTAGTTGAAACAACAGTAATTCTGGGAAATAAACCACATTATCAGGGAATTTGGGTTGATCGAGACTCAATGATCACTATTCCACAAGCGATAGTTTGTGCTGCCAAATCATGGCTAGCAGATAAAAGCTGGAATGGCGAACTCGACTTAGAAATTTATAATTCAGCATTTAAGGCTCTGTGTCTGTTGAGAACGCAAGTAACCAAAGCAAGAAGGGCTTTTCAAAAATTTCAGTACCTTGGTGACGAATGTAACCCCACCGAAATTAAGAGAATTGCTGATACCGCTAGGGATGAATTAAAGAAAATTCCCAAAGACAAAATTTACTTTTCATATCGACTCAACTTCTACCGCTGCTATCTTCAGGCAAAACGACTAGAGCTAAGGCTATCTAATGCTCAAGGTAATATTAGTAATGCACGATTGCTAATTCAAGAAATTAACCAAATCCTTGAGGCAGACGAGGAAGTCAAACAAGAACTTGTACCGATTCAAGCTTTAATTCAATCAGAAATTTATTTGTATGAGCTTTCTTGTGGACATAACCCAGATTTGTTTACATCTAGCAAAAGAATTCAATGGCTAGCATTAGAACAATGGGACAGTAAGATTAGAGGTGCAATTAAACCAGGTTCTTGCTACAAAGACCCTGGTTTGGATATTTATCAAGCGCTGTCTGAAATTTATGGGAATGTTGCCCGCATAGAGTTTTATCTTTGCGACGAAAGAAGCAAGCTAGAAAAAGCCGCAGAATATTTTCTCAGAGCAGCTCACTATGCATCACGTATTGGTTTAACTCAGCGAGTGTCTCGATGGTTAGCTTTAGCAGGACGAGTTTGGATCAGGCTAGGAGATGATACTTTGCCAAAACAAGCATCCAAATTTGCCGATCAACTTGCCAAAACTGATTTAACATTTGGTCACAGTCATAATTTTTGCCAAGCAGTTCTCTCAGAAATTCATTTGCTTGATGGCGAATATTTACTCCTAATTCAAAATGACCCTACCAATGCTTTAGAGTGTTTTTTAAAAGCACTTAAAGGGTCTATGTATTTAGGGTTGAATCGTCGGATTTGTGATGCACTTTTCAATATTTCGAGGTGTTCAAAGAAGCTGGGCAATTTCAGCACAACAGAGGGATTGAGCAGGGTTTTCAAGGAAGAAGATCAGTTAAATGAATCAAACAAAAGTAAATTAAATCCAATGAGTAACCACACCTCAGAGAAAGTTTTAGATTTACTTTGCAGTCTATGGAGTAGAGAAGATAATCCTACTTGGTTCCAAGTGCGGGATAATTTTTCTCAACTCGCTGCCCAAACTTGGCAGGGATGGTATTGTGATACATCCAAATCTGGATCTACAGCCAAACATCCGATCGCCGAACGAATAGAAAACGAATCTTGGCTTTGTCAGGTTGATTGAACTAAGCTGTTCCATATATAACTTGCATAATTAGGGCGGGCAAGATGCCCACCCCACAAGAGTTTTATTTAATTTGATTATGTAATTTAGATGTTTTTTAGCTTAACTCTTGTAGATGGGCAAGACGCCCGCCCCTTGTATTTTAAGGTGGGCAAGATGCTCATCCTACAAGATTCATCCCTAGATTCAGCAACGCCAATATTCTTGATATTTTGTGCTTGTCTCAATTGCGATCGCTACGATCAGGTGGCGACAGTTGAATCAGCTCAGAAAAACGTGAATACTTAACCATATCAGTAGGAGGATCATCCGCCGACACTGCAAGTAACCCAATTTTTATATCCTCGAAATAAATCACACCCCCAATACGTCCTTCAACTTGGAAAGGGCCATGAAATAATCGATATTTTGGAATGTAGATTAGGAAAAAATGAGTAATTTTTACTACCTTGCCAAACATTTGCTGACAAGTTTTATCGAGAATAGCATCTAGGTATTCATTATAAGCAGGCTGACCCAGATCAGTGAATTCGGGATGATCCGCAAAATGATCCATATAAAACGACCAGATATGAGAAAGGTCTGCTTCATTGGTCAATTTTTGCTTAAGTTCCTGCAATCGTTTGATTTCCATAGTGTGGAGATTAATCAGATGGGGCAAACAGACAGCACTGTTAAAAATTTACCACAGCGATCGCTCCAAGATAGATCACCCACCATGCACTCTACTACTCCAACATATAAGTTTGCAAATAATCCAGAGGAACTGTAAAGACGTAGTAAATTACTCCTACACCAAGCAGAACCACAGCTAGACTCGCAAGCAATATCCAACGATCTGGCGGTTGATAGGTATCCTCATCAATATCTCGGCGAACGGCAAAATAATGTTGGGTTGATAATAACACTGTCAACACACCCACGACAGCGAATGCTAAACCCAACTTCCACCCACTACCAGGAGGTTGGGGTGCTAATGGCGGACGAATAATTCGTAACCGCACGATCAAAACACCAAAACCCATGAGTGCAATACCACTACGCATCCACGCTAAGTAAGTGCGTTCATTCGCTAAGTGATCCCGAACTCGGTCAGACCTATACTTCTGTATTTTTTCTAATTTCTTTGTTTCTAATTTTTCTGCTTCTATTTTCATAGAATTTATATCTTTAAGTGACTGAGCAAAATCTTCAATATGACAATTTTAAATGATTTGTGAACAATAATATCTATAAATCAGAGAGATGAATCTTGATTTTGTTAAGTTGTTCCATATATAACTTGCATAATTAGGGCGGGCAAGATGCCCACCCCACAAGAGTTTTATTTAATTTGATTATGTAATTTAGATGTTTTTTAGCTTAGCATGATTAATAAATTATATTTATCTTAGTTCAATAATTAATATTTTGCTGAATGCGAATAGTTTTAATTTTATCATTCAATTTATATACTTTATATACCAATTTGAGTAAATATTTTAATAGAGACAAGCCATAGCTCGTCTCTACAATAGGAATCAGTATTAGAGACGTGCCATGGCACGTTTCTAATACTTAACTAGTTCCGTGGGTTTAAGTCCCCCGGTTCTATAACCGCCAAGTTCTGTGTTGGGGATTTAACCCCAACACAAAACTTAATTACGTTAGCGAAGCGGTAGCGAGTCCTCGATAGCGAAGCGTTAGCGACGCAGGAGCGTCGCGTCATTACGAATTACGAATTATTTAATCGTTGATTCTAGCATTGGTAACTCCAGCATCAAGAGCAGCTTGTAAGTTATCAGGAATAAACCAGTTGGCTTCACCAGACTTCAGGATGCTTGCTGGTGGAAGATTGAATTCAGTTTCTCCGGTTTGAGGGTTAGTTGTAGCAACTAACTTAGTTCCATGAACAATCTTGAAAGCAGTAGCTGGTGTGCCTTCCTGACTTTCAGTAGTGACTTGGCCAGGAATATAGACGCCTTGACAATCCCACTCATCATCAGTTTCTGCACCGCCGGGTAACAGATACAACTCATTGTCATAGGTTAAGGTGGATTTTTTGGGTTTTTGACCGTAAACTAGCAATGTTTTTTCTGTTTCATTCCGGCATATACCAACTTTTTCACCATTTTCGATAATATACTTCTGAAACTGTAGATTCGCAATTTTTTGCTGTAAATCAGGTGTAGAGCCTTGAGTTTGTTTATCTTGCAATGCTGTTTTTAGTGCTTTGGTAACTTCAATGTAGTCTGGGTCTTCGGTGTATTTCTTACCTGCCCATGATGGCTGAGCAATCAGTAAATTAGCTAGTAGTAATAAGCAAACAAGAGTAATTTTGACAAGATTAACTTTAAACAATTTCATGCATTTCTCCTGGTGAAATAAAAAACTTTTTGACTAGCTGCTAATTACTTAATTTAAGATATTGTGTCAGTAATTTTTCATCTATCTATTGACACAATTTATATTAACCAAATTATTTTGGCTCAATTCTAGACAAAGCATCAGCTTCCGGTGATCCCAAAGAAAATCCGTAGATTTCTCGCCATATATTCCTGGTTAAAATTAACAGATAAGAACCGATACTTGCACAGACTATCAGAACTAAGGTAGGAGTTTCTAAAGTGTGGCTTTCCATCAAAATAGAAACACCTAATCCGATTAAAATGAAGGGAATCAGTGAATTACCGTAGCGAGTAATTGCAGATGCGATCGCATTAATCTGCGTCAAGCAATAAGCTGCATAACACCATACACCCACCATCACGAAGAACACTGCCAAAATCACAAGTAAGCTATTGAGGCTACCAGTGGCAAACATTGGCATATAGATACTGATGTTGTCACTACCATTGGCGATTGTGAGTGCTGCGACACCATAGGTTTGGGGGGATAAGAAGTTGTGCCACCAAGATTGAGAAGATTCAGAGGTGTTTATAGCTTCTTCCTCATCAGCCTCTTGATTTAATAGGCGAGTCATACCAATGATGATTGGAACAACACCGAGTAATCCAATCCAAGATTCCGGTAAGATAAATCTGCCAAAAAAGCTGGGTAAACTTGCAACTACTAGCGCACTAAAACCTAAATATTGACCGATAAAGATGTGGCGACGGCGAAAGCAAGTATTTACTTGTGAGAACAACAGCGATAGAACGACAATATCGTCAAGATTGGTGGCAACAAAAGCAGTCAGTCCTGTAGGGATAGCAGTCAATAACTCATTCATGTTTGATGTGTCCTTGAGGTCGGGAGTGGGGAGTGGGGAGTGGGGGATCAAAATGATGTTTGCGTTAGTTATATTGATGTTTATGTTTTTGTAATCATCAGCAAATTTTTTAGTTTATGAATGTCCGAATACAAACGAGTCGAACTGGTGATTTGCCTCAGCCAAGGTTCTTTTGCTGAAGGCATAGTTTCAGATTATGGCTGCCCAGCGATAAAAGCAAACAGTCTTTTTTGTCAAATCAATAAATGGAACTTATGGGAATTCGTAATTCGTAATTCTCCCCCACTCCCTATTTAAATTAACTACAAATATCCGCTCAATTTACCGTATAATATTTTGTTGTGTTAGAATCACTACTCACTCAAGCTTGTAAATAAGCAAAATGACGCTGGAGCAATTGCGAATTTTTCTGGCCGTTGCGGAACTGTTGCATTTTACCCGTGCAGCTGAAGCGCTTTATATCACTCAGCCAGCAGTAAGTGCTGCAATCCAAAGCTTGGAGACAGAATATGGTGTAAGGTTATTTCATCGCATTGGTCGGCATATTGAAATTACAGATGCTGGTAAGTTATTGCAGGGTGAAGCGCAGAAAATTCTTGACCATGTGGAGTTAACTGAACGTGGCTTGAGGGAATTGAATAATTTACAAAGGGGAGAATTGAAGTTAGGCGCAAGTCTTACAGTTGGTAACTATTGGTTGCCTGAAAAAATTAGCCAGTTTAGACAGTTATATCCTGGCATTTATATCAACTGTAAGCTAGGAAATGCTGAAGAAATCTGCGAGGGAACTGCTGTTGGTATGTATGATTTGGGTTTTGTGACAGGAGATGTTAAACCATCTTTGCAGAATTCTTTAGAAAAGAACGAAGTAGGAAGCGATCGCTTACAGATTGTAGTCGGTAAATCTCACCCTTGGTTTCAATGTAACGAAATTTATTTGGATGAATTACTCAGCACAGGCTGGGTAATGCGTGAGTCTGGTTCTGGCGCACAACAGATATTTCACCAAGCCTTACAAAGTTGGGGAATTGAACCTAGTAACTTGAATATTGTACTTCACCTAAATACTAGCGAAATGGTGAAAGCAGTTGTCGAAAGTGGTGTTGGTGCGGCTGCTATTCCAGAGTCAATGGTGAAGAAAGAATTACAACTAGGAACGTTATATGCAGTTCGTGTTATTGATCAGCAAAAACAATCTAGCAAGAAGTTGGAAATTGTACAGCCTGTTTGGAAACTCAAACACCGCCAACGTTTTTATACACGAGTGATGACTGCTTTTGAAAATCTCCTCATGCAAGAGGCTGTGCAAGTTGCTTAGAGGATGTTTGAAAAGTTTTGGGCGAATATAATCAGACTGTTAGCGAATTGATAGGGAGTCTAACCCATCAGCCCAAATCAATCTTAACCCATCGTGAATTAACCAACAGTTTCATATAATTCGCTACTACATAAGCGAAGTTAACCTCCGTGGAATAACGAGAAGTACTGGCTGGGTTAGCGCATCTGATCTTGACCATACTCTACTTTAGAAAGTCAATGGTAAGATTTTTGTTGTACATTATTAAATCACTTTAAAAAACAAGGTGGTTTATGAAATCGTCAAAAACTCAAAAATCACTTACCTCAACATCTTCAATACCAAAAAAAACCTCACAGTTTGCATCTAGAAAGTTTAGTAGCCAAGTTGGAGATGCTTATCCTGCACAAAAGACAGAGCAAAAAATTGAGGATGAAAACTTCCATCAGCAAAAGATGGAGGCAACAGGACTAAAGTTGCAGGCGAAGCATGGTTACTTATCAGCACAAGGGCAGGAACGCTTAGATGTATTGCAAGCCAAAATGGATGGATTATTGCATTCGAGATTAGAAAAAGCATCTAAGTTTGGTCACAATATTGACAGGATTTCATTAAAGCGACCAGATAAACCACCAATTCAGGCAAAGCTAGCTGATACTCAATCAACCGTAATTCAACGCTACTTCATCTTTAATGGACAAAAGACTAAGTAGTTTTTCACTCTCCCCTATCAAAAAAGGATTAACAGGCAGCAGGAATGGAAGGATGTTTTATACCTTTACGAGCCTGAGTAATAACTATCGCAATATAACTCCAAGGGTCAACTTTTCTTAGACGACAAGTTTCAACGACACTTAGAACAGAACAATAAGCTAAACTACCTTCGGTAGTGCGAGTTCCATAGCTAATACGTCGAGCGATG
>JAESGP010000107.1_pt1 | contig 64825 bp, 60 predicted proteins | sample 9269741 | NCBI WGS metagenome assembly JAESGP01 (sample SAMN15720684, study PRJNA650882) | algae metagenome | isolation source: Desmonostoc vinosum HA7617-LM4 and co-occurring heterotrophs from cave wall | place: USA: Waikapalae cave, Hawaii | collected 2011-05-27 | reverse complement strand
CGATCGCGCTCGACACCATCCTGAACCAGAAGCCGCTTAACGCGCAGCCCGACGAGAACATCAAGCTGTATTGCGTCTACGTCGCGATCGGCCAGAAGCGTTCGACCGTTGCCCAGTTCGTGAAGGTGCTGGAAGAGCAGGGCGCGCTGGAATATTCCATCGTCGTCGCCGCCACCGCCTCCGACCCGGCGCCGATGCAGTACATCGCGCCGTTCACCGGCTGCACCATGGGCGAGTACTTTCGCGACAACGGAATGCACGCCGTCATCATCTATGACGATCTGTCCAAGCAGGCCGTCGCCTACCGCCAGATGTCGCTGCTGCTGCGCCGCCCGCCGGGCCGCGAAGCCTATCCGGGCGACGTGTTCTATCTGCACTCCCGCCTGCTCGAGCGCGCCGCGAAGCTCAGCAAGGACCACGGCTCCGGATCGCTGACGGCGTTGCCGGTGATCGAAACCCAGGCCAACGACGTGTCGGCGTACATCCCGACCAACGTGATTTCGATTACCGACGGCCAGATCTTCCTCGAAACCGATCTGTTCTTCCAGGGCATCCGCCCCGCCGTGAACGTCGGTCTGTCGGTGTCGCGCGTGGGCTCCTCGGCGCAGACCAAGGCGATGAAGAAGGTCGCCGGCAAGATCAAGGGTGAGCTGGCGCAGTACCGCGAAATGGCGGCGTTCGCCCAGTTCGGCTCGGACCTCGATGCCTCGACGCAGCGCCTGCTCAACCGCGGCTCGCGCCTGACCGAACTCCTCAAGCAGCCGCAGTTCGCGCCGCTGAAGATGGAAGAGCAGGTCTGCGTGATCTGGGCCGGCACCAACGGCTATCTCGATGCACTTCCGCTCAACAAGGTTCGCGCGTTCGAGGACGGCCTGCTGTCGCTCTTGCGTGGCAAGAACGCCGACATCCTCAACGGCATCCGTGACAGCCGCGATCTCTCCGACGATCTCGCCGGCAAGCTCAAGAATGCCGTCGAAGGTTACGCGAAGACGTTTGCTTGATGATTTGCCGTCGTGGCCCGGCTCCTCGCCGGGCCCGCCGAAAGAGTGGCTTGCGGTCGGGGTCTTAGCGACCAGATCGCCGGGGTGAACTGAGAATGGCGTCACTTAAAGACATGCGCGTCCGCATCGCCTCTACGAAGGCGACGCAAAAGATCACCAAGGCTATGCAGATGGTCGCGGCGTCCAGGTTGCGGCGCGCCCAGAATGCGGCTGAGGCGGCGCGGCCCTATGCCGACAAGATGAGCGCGGTGATCTCCAACATCGCCAGCGCTGCCGCAGGTTCGCCCGGCGCGCCGGCGTTGCTCGCCGGCACCGGCAGGGACCAGGTGCACCTGCTGCTGGTCTGCACCGGCGAGCGCGGCCTTTCCGGCGCCTTCAACTCCTCCATCGTCCGCCTCGCGCGCGAACGTGCGCAGGCGCTGATCGGGCAGGGCAAGGAAGTGAAATTCTTCTGCGTCGGCCGCAAGGGCTATGAGCAGCTCCGCCGCCTGTTCGACAAGCAGATCATCGAGCATCTCGATCTGCGCAGCGTTCGTCAACTCGGCTTCGTCAACGCCGAGGACATCGCCAAGAAGGTGCTGGCCCGTTTCGACAACGGCGAGTTCGACGTCTGCACGTTGTTTTACGCGCAGTTCAAGTCGGTGATTGCCCAGGTCCCGACGGCGCAGCAGATCATTCCGCTCATCGTGGAAGAAAAGGCGGCGAATGCGCCGTCGACGTCCTACGAATTCGAGCCGGAGGAGGACGAACTCCTCTCCGGCCTCTTGCCGCGGAACATCGCGGTCCAGATCTTCCGCGCGCTGCTGGAAAACAATGCGTCGTTCTATGGCGCCCAGATGAGCTCGATGGACAACGCCACCCGCAACGCGGGTGAAATGATTCGCAAGCAAACCCAGATCTACAACCGAACCCGTCAAGCCCAGATCACCAAGGAGCTGATCGAGATCATCTCCGGCGCCGAGGCGGTCTGACGCACGAACCAAACGACGGTCGTTCAAGTACAGAATTTCGAAGGAGAGCTAATCATGGCCACAGCAGCTAACCAGATCGGTCGCGTCACCCAGGTCATGGGCGCCGTCGTCGACGTGCAGTTCGAGGGCCACCTGCCGGCCATTCTCAATTCGCTGGAAACCAAGAACGGCAACATCCGCCTCGTGCTGGAAGTTGCACAGCATCTCGGTGAGTCCACCGTGCGCACGATCGCCATGGACGTGACCGAAGGTCTGGTGCGCGGCCAGGAAGTGACCGACACCGGCCAGCCGATTGCGGTTCCGGTGGGCGACGGCACGCTCGGCCGCATCATGAACGTGATCGGCGAGCCGATCGACGAAGCCGGCCCGATCAAGTCCGAAGGCGTGCGCGCCATCCACCAGGAAGCGCCGACCTACACCGATCAGTCCACCGAAGCCGAAATTCTCGTCACCGGCATCAAGGTCGTCGACCTGCTCGCGCCCTACGCCAAGGGCGGCAAGATCGGCCTGTTCGGCGGCGCCGGCGTCGGCAAGACCGTGCTGATTCAGGAACTGATCAACAACGTCGCCAAGGCCCACGGTGGTTACTCGGTGTTCGCCGGCGTCGGCGAGCGTACCCGCGAAGGCAACGACCTCTACCACGAGTTCATCGAATCCAAGGTCAACGCCGATCCGCACAATCCGGATCCGAGCGTGAAGTCGAAGTGCGCGCTGGTGTTCGGCCAGATGAACGAACCCCCGGGCGCCCGCGCCCGCGTCGGCCTCACCGGCCTGACCGTCGCCGAGCACTTCCGCGACCAGGGCCAGGACGTGCTGTTCTTCGTCGACAACATCTTCCGCTTCACCCAAGCCGGCTCCGAAGTGTCGGCGCTGCTCGGTCGTATCCCTTCGGCCGTGGGTTATCAGCCGACGCTTGCGACCGACATGGGCGCGCTGCAGGAGCGCATCACCACCACCAACAAGGGCTCGATCACCTCGGTGCAGGCGATCTACGTGCCGGCCGACGACTTGACCGACCCGGCGCCCGCCACCTCGTTCGCCCACTTGGATGCGACCACGGTGTTGAGCCGCGCGATCTCGGAAAAGGGCATCTATCCGGCGGTGGATCCGCTCGACTCGACTTCGCGCATGTTGTCCCCGCTCGTCGTCGGCGACGAGCACTATCAGACCGCGCGTATGGTCCAGCAGGTGCTGCAGCGCTACAAGTCGCTGCAGGACATCATTGCCATTCTGGGCATGGACGAACTCTCGGAAGAGGACAAGCTGACGGTGGCTCGCGCCCGCAAGGTCGAGCGTTTCCTGTCGCAGCCGTTCCACGTCGCTGAAATCTTCACCGGTTCGCCCGGCAAGTTCGTTGATCTCGCCGACACCATCAAGGGCTTCCGCGGTCTCTGCGAGGGCAAGTACGACCACCTGCCGGAAGCGGCGTTCTACATGGTCGGCACCATCGAGGAAGCCGTCGAGAAGGGCAAGAAGCTCGCGGCTGAAGCCGCCTAAGCGGCGAATGGCGAATAGGGAGTAGCGAACAAGCAAGCGCTACTTCCTGCACCATTCGCCACTCGCCTTTCGCAATTCGCCATTCGCAGGTTCTCCATGGCCACCTTCCAATTCGATCTGGTTTCGCCCGAAAAGCTCGCCTTCTCCGGCGAGGTCGATCAGGTTGACATTCCCGGCGTGGAAGGCGATTTCGGCGTGCTCGCCGGACATGCGCCGGTCGTCGCCGCGATTCGTCCTGGCATTCTGACCATCATCGCCGGTGGCGAGCGTCAAAAGGTCATCGTGCTTGGTGGTATTGCCGAAATGTCGGAGAGCGGTCTCACCGTGCTCGCCGACGTCGCTACCTCGGTCGAGGATCTCGACCGCGCCCAGTTCGCTGGCACGATTGCCGATATGGAAGCGAAACTGAGCGAAAAGGTCGGCGTCGAACTCGATCGCGAGATCGCGCGGCTCGATCACTTCAAGAGCATCCAGCACGAACTCAACGCCACGGCCATGCACTAAGCCCCGGGGCGCTGCTCCGGGGCACCCTGAAAGCCCCTGTTAACGCCAGCGCTCGTCACCTCGTGACGGGCGCTGAGCTTTTTGCGGCAGTATTCTCGTTCGCGATGCCGGCCCGGGTGCCAGCCCGGACCGGGATGGTTGCGTCGGGGAACAGCAATTGCCAGGTTATTGCGATTGGCCCGTTTTCGGTCGGACCGACGTAGCCGGCGAGTTGCGCGCGCCTGAATTCGAGCCATCTGGTGCTCCGGTATCCGCGGAACTCCAGATCTCCTTGGACCAGCGGCCGATCGCCAGCAGCATGAACAGGTTCCGGTAGCCCTGATAGCGGGCAGCGGGACGAGTTCTCTCGCGCCCGCTCATGATCGGCTTGCCATTCTGGTCCTGCAGGCGCCACTCCCAACTCCGGCGGCGCTTGGTTACAATCACTTCCATCATGTGAGGCACAGCTTCGTGCAGTCCAGACTATTTCAATATGGTTCCCGTTAGTCTGTCTGCGATCAATGGAAAAGGTTCGGTAGCACCGCCGGAGGTATCCGGTGCTTGACGCGTTCTCCTGACGCGAACCTGGTTTTCACTACGCTCCAATTAGCGGGCGAACGCCGCAAACGTCCGCCCCACGGTCCGGTACACCTCCCGCCGAAAGGGCACCACGAGGTCGGCGACCCGGTCGAGCCGCTCCCAGCGCCATGAATCGAACTCGGCCGGCTGGCCGTTGCGCGGCGTCAGCGGGTCGATCTCGTCGTCCCGGCCGGTGAAGCGCAGCGCGAACCATTTCTGCCGCTGGCCACGAAATTTCGCGAGCCGATGGTCAGGCGGGCCTTCATAGGGTGGAAACTCGTAGGTCATCCAGTCGGTTTCACCGAGATGTTCGGCGCTTACCGCCCCGGTTTCTTCCCAGAGTTCGCGCATCACGGCATCGCGCGGGTTCTCATCGGCGTCGATGCCGCCTTGCGGCATCTGCCATTCGAGACCGGGGAGAATGATTTCCGGCCCGTCGTCGCGGAAGCGGCGGCCGATCAGCACCTGGCCGGAGCTGTTGAACAGCGCGATCCCGACATTAGGACGATAGGGCTTCTCATCGACCATGATGCAGCGCTCAGACTAGGCGCCCGCGAGGCTGGAGAATTCCTTCACCACGCGTTCGTAGACCGGCCGCTTGAACGGAACGATCAGGTTCGGGAGGTTCTTCATCGGTTCCCAGCGCCAGCTGATGAACTCGGCCTTGTGGCCGCCGCCCGGGCTCGCGACGTTGATTTCGGCATCCTTGCCGGTGAAGCGCACGGCGTACCATTTCTGCCGCTGCCCGCGATAACGGCCCTTCCAGGTGCGGCCCGCCACGGTGCGCGGAATGTCGTAGATCAGCCAGTCCGGGACCTCGCCGAGCTTCTCCACCGAGCGGACGCTGGTTTCCTCGTAGAGCTCACGCTTGGCTGCTTCCCAGGTATCCTCGCCGGGGTCGACGCCGCCTTGCGGCATCTGCCAGACGTGGGTTTCATCGACATGCTCGATGCCGCCGGCGCGGCGGCCGATGAAGACCAGCCCCGCTGCGTTGATCAGCATCATGCCGACGCAGGTGCGGTAAGGCAGGTCTTCGTAGCGCGCCATTCCGTCAGGGCTCCTTCTGCCACAATCGATTGGGCGGGCGTGGTCCGGAAGTCCGGATTGGCGCCATCAGGTTGATCTCCAGAGCCTTATCGGTTCCGATTGAATCAGAACTGGGATCTGGTCTTTTGCTTGGACGCGTTTTCTTTACGCGAACCGGTATCCACTTCGCTCAAAAACGCTCTAGCCTGATTTTGATTTCAGCATCGCGGTTGTCAATGGCACAAGCATGATACCGCGGCTGTCCAGCGTCTTGGTCCAGGCCGCAATCCGCTCGATCGAAATCGGCAGGGCGGATGCAACGCCGACGGCGAGCCCGCGTTCCTTGGCGAGCGTTTCCAGCTTGACCAGCGTGCGGTCGATCTCGGCCGAAGTCGGAACCGCGTCGATGGTCAAATCGGCCTTGGCGAACGGCATGGCCTGGGCGGCCGTCAGGGACGGCGCGGCGCTGCGCGGTATGGAGCCGTCGTCGAGATAGCCGAGCCCGCGCTTGGCCGCCTCGCGGACGATGGGCTGCATCGCGTTCTCGGTAGCGACGAAGCGCGCGCCCATGAAGTTGGCGATGCCCGCGTACCCCTGGATCCGGCTGAGGTGCCAGTGCATGCGGTCGATATTCTGCTCGGCCGTCTGCGATGTCAGCAGGGTCTGCGGGCCGGGATCGTTGTCGGGATAATCGAACGGTTCCATCGGGATCTGCAGCAGGATCTCGTGACGCTGCGCGCGGGCACGTTCGGCCAGCTTGGCAGGGTCCGCCCCATAGGGCGTGAACGCCAGTGTCACGGCTGGCGGCAGCTTCATGATGGCATCGGCGGTCTTGGCGGCGCCGACGCCGAGGCCGCCCACGACGATGGCGACCACGGGCATCTTGGCGGCCTTGGTGCGGTCGGCGTCCGCCGCATAGACCGTGAACGGCTTCAATCCGTCGGCGACCACCGGGATCATGCCGTAGCGGGATTTTTCCAATAGCCGCGCATCGATGCCGGCCATCGCCATCGCGGGCGCGGTCTCTCCGCCGGCCTTGTTGGGATCCTCGGTGCCGATCACGACGTCCTGGCGCTTGCCGCTGGAGCCGTCGATGATGGTGACGGTCCTGTTATCGCCGGCGGGAGCCTGCTTGAGGGCGGGCTTCGCGGCCTGATCGGCTTGGCCGGAGGCCGGCTGCTTTTCGTCGGCCGTCGGCCCGCGCAGGGCAACCTGCGCGACCGGTTCGCCGCCGAGCGGATTGTCGGTGAAGAGGGCAATTGTCGTGAAGGCGACCAGGAACAGCCCGAGCAGCACGGCCAGCGCCTGCATTGCGGTGAACGGCAGCCGAAACCGGCGCTTCCCGCGCCCCGTTTTCTGTCCGAGCGGTGCGCTCAGTTCGTCGGCCGCCTCAGTCATGAACCTCCCCGAATCAACCCGCCCGACGATAGCACGACGGGCCGGCTCGATCGCCTCCACCGCAGGCAAAAGCGGCAAAAGGGAGGATGGGAGATGGCAGCAAAAAGGGCGACCCTAAGGCCGCCCTTTTCGCAACCTCTAGAGGACCAGGATCAGTTCGCCGCCTTGGTGGCCGGCTTGTCGATCGCTGCCTTGTCGCCGGTTGCAGGTGCCGTCGCGGTGGACTTGATGCCATGCAGCAGGTCGGCCGCCGTCTTCAGCGCCTTGTCGTCCTTGGCGTCCGGCGGCACGTAGGACTGCGAACCGGTCTTCTCGTCGCCATCGGACTTCAGGTGGCCGCGCAGCGAGGCCTCGCCCTTGGTGTCGGTGCGCGCCTTCAGTTCGTCCGGCACGTCCTGCAGGACCTCGATGTCCGGCACGATGCCCTTGGCCTGGATCGACTTGCCCGACGGCGTGTAGTAGCGCGCCGTGGTCAGGCGGAGCGCGCCATTGCCGCTGCCGAGCGGGATGATGGTCTGCACCGAGCCCTTGCCGAACGAGCGGGTGCCGACGAGGGTGGCGCGCTTGTGGTCCTGCAACGCGCCGGCGACGATTTCCGACGCCGAGGCCGAGCCGCCATTGACCAGAACGATGATCGGCTTGCCCTTGGTCAGGTCGCCCGAATGAGCGGCGCGGCGCTGGGTTTCCTCGGCGTTGCGGCCGCGGGTCGAGACGATCTCGCCGCGCTCCAGGAAGGCGTCGGAAACGGTGACCGCTTCCTCCAGCAAGCCGCCCGGATTGTTGCGCAGGTCGATGATGTAGCCCTTCAGCTTGTCGCCGATCTGGTTGGAGAGGTTGTTGATCTCGCGCTTGAGGCCTTCGGTGGTCTGCTCGTTGAAGGTGGTGACGCGGATATAGGCGATGTCGTCCTGTTCAACACGCGCGCGCACCGAGCGGACGCGGATGTTGTCGCGCACCAGCGTGACGTCGATCGGGTTGTCCGAGCCCTTGCGGATGATCTTGAGGCGGATCTTGGTGTTGACCGGTCCGCGCATCTTCTCGACCGCCTGATTGAGGGTGAGACCCTGCACGGCTTCGTCGTCGAGATTGGTGATGATGTCGTTGGCCATGATACCGGCCTTCGACGCCGGCGTGTCGTCGATCGGCGAGACCACCTTGATCAGGCCGTCTTCCATCGTGACTTCGATGCCGAGCCCGCCGAATTCTCCGCGGGTCTGCACCTGCATGTCGCGGAAGCTCTTCGCGTCCATGTAGCTGGAGTGCGGGTCGAGGCCGGTGAGCATGCCTGAAATGGCGGACTCGACCAGCTTGCTGTCGTCGGGCTTCTCGACATAATCGCTGCGCACGCGTTCGAACACATCGCCGAACAAATTGAGCTGGCGATAGGTGTCCGAGGTGGCGGCACGCGCACTCGATCCCATCAGCACGGAACGAGGTTGCGTGACGAAGAGCGTCAAAGCCGCACCGGTGGCGGCGCTGAGAAGAATTACAGAAGTCTTGCGCATCATCCGCGAACCTTTTCGCCTTCGTTGGTGGCCCACCATGGGCCTGAATCGATTGGAGTGCCGTCCTTACGGAACTCGACATATAGCACCGGCTGACTCGCGGTCGTCGCGAGAATGGATGCGACCTGGGATGTCGACCCCATGGTCGCGACCGGCTCTCCCGTGAGCACAAACTGGCCGATATTTACCGAAATGCGCTCCATCCCGGCGATCAGGACATGATACCCGCCACCGGCATTGAGGATCAAGAGTTGTCCGTAGCTCCGGAAGGGTCCGGCGTAAACAACCCAGCCGTCACACGGGGTTGTGACCTGCGCCCCGGCTCGGGTTGCCAAGGAAATGCCTTTTTCAGCGCCACCTGCGCCATCGGAACCGCCAAAATCGCGTATCTTGCGGCCGTTAACCGGTAGAGCGAACAGCCCCTTGGCGGAAGCAAAGGCGATCGCCGGCGTGAGCCGGGCGGGGTCCTTCAGCGCCCCCAGATTGGGTTTACCATTTGGAGCAACCGGCGCGCCCTGCAGGCTGGCGGTCGTGGCGGCCTTGGCGGCGCTCTTGAGGTCCTGCTCCATTTTCGCAATCAGGCCCTGCAGGCTGTCGACCTGCCTCGAGAGGCTGATGGCGCGCGCGCCTTCCGTCTCCATGTCCTTTTCGATCGCGCTTTGCTTGCGCTGCCGTTCTTCGACCAGCGCGGCGAGTCGGATCTGATCGTCCTTCAACTTGTCGCGGTCGTGGGCCAACACGTCGCGCTCGGTGGCGATGCGCTGACGCACGCTCACGAGTTCGCCGAGATCGGCGGCGAGTTTTTCCGCGCGTCCACGCAATTCGGGCACCACCGATCCAAGCAGCATCGCGGTGCGCAGCGATTGCAGCGCATCCTCGGGCCGCACCAGCAGCGCCGGCGGCGTGCGCCTGCCGGCGCGCTGCAATGCCGCCAGCACCTCGACGATTTCGGAGCGGCGTGAATCCAGCGAGGCCTTGATCTGCTGCTCGCGGATATCGAGCGGACGCAGCCGGCCCTCGGTTTCTCCGATCCGGCTCTCCACGCCGCGCACCAGCGCTGCGATGTCGATCAGCTGTTGGTTGAGCTTGGAGCGGTCCTGTCCGATCGCGGCGATGTCGGCCTTCAGCTTCTGCTGCAGCTCGGCGGCCTTGCGCTGCTCCTCGCGCGCGGCCTCGAGTTCCTGCTCGCGCTGCTTGATGATCTCGGGGGAGGCGGCAGTCGCCTGTTGTGTCGGTGCGGCCTGCTGTGCAGCAGCCGGCGCAAGCGACTGGGCCGCGAAACCTGCGGCAAGCAATACCGCAAGCAATCTCTGCGGAAGCAGCACGGTGCCGATCGACCGCACACCGCGGCCGGCGGTGTCGGAGTGCAAGTGAGTGTCCCGCGTTGAATGCATCCGGTCTATTCGGCGTTCTCTGTATTCACACTACCGTACCTAGGCACGGTGATAGGGATGGCCAGCCAGAATGGTGGCGGCGCGGTAAATTTGTTCAAGGAGCATGACGCGAACCATTTGATGCGGCCAGGTCGCCGAGCCGAACGCAATGCGTAGTTTAGCCTTGCGCTGCAATTCGGGCGAAAGTCCGTCCGCGCCGCCGATTGTGAAAATGGTGGCCGCGATTCCTTCGTCGCGCCAGCGGCCAAGATGCTGTGCGAAGCCTGCGCTATCGATGCTCGTGCCGCGCTCATCCAGCGCTACCAGCACAGCTTTTTGCGGTATCATCGCCGAGATCGCCGCGGCTTCCTCCGAGATCCGGGTCGCGGCATCGCGCGCGCGGCTTTCCGAAATTTCATGAATCTCCAGGCCGCGAAAGCCGAGCTTGCGGCCGAGGTCGTCAAAGCGCTCGCGATAGCGTTCGGCCAGTTCCCGCTCGGGACCCTGTTTCAGCCGGCCGATGGAGACCACGACGAGGCGCATGAATTATGTTTCAGGGGTGCATTTTGCGGCATGCGCGCTCCGGCGCGCGCACGCAACCTACATGCGCTCCAGCCGATTCGCATCGGCCTAAAACTCAGATCGCCGCTGCCGCCGGATTTTGCGTCCACAACCTTTCCAGATTGTAGAATTCGCGTACCTCGGGTCTGAATACGTGAACGACCACATCGCCGGAATCGATCAGCACCCAGTCGCAATTGGGCAAGCCCTCGACGTGGATGCTCTTGATACCGTTTTCCTTCAAGGCTTTCGTGACGTTTTCCGCGATCGCGCCGACGTGCCGGTTGGCGCGTCCCGTGGTGACGACCATGTAGTCGGAAAATGCCGATTTACCGCGAAGGTCGATGGTGACCGTTTCTTCCGCCTTCATATCGTCGAGGCGGGAGAGGATCATATTCAGCGTCTTGTCGGCGTCGGGTTGCGCCTTCAAGGCCGCAGCTTCGGTCGATGTTTTACGCGGGGTCTTTGCAGACTTACCAGGAGCCTTACTGCCGGCAGCCTTGCCAGGGGCCTTGGGTAAAACAGACTTGGACAATACAGATGTGGCCAGGGACCATTCCTTTCACTGTATCGCGAACGCCGAATCCCGGCGTCCACTGATTATATTAGGCATGTGGGGTTAATGGTTTCAATATTCCAGTTAATCCACCTGCCGCTTCGCACCAAACTGTCACTTATTTGCCTTCCAGCTCCCGTCCGGGTTCCGAAGGCCGGTCGATGACAGGTTCAATTTCATGCCCGTGAGGAAAACCCAGGCGGGTGCCGGCTGATCGGTGAGCCGGGCCGCCTGATTCTCAGGCAAACGGTAGCGCGCCAGGGCTTGGGCGGCGGGCGCAGCAAGCGCCCGAAAACTCTGCGGCGGACGGTCGATCACGGCGATCGGGACCTCCGCCGCGATGCGCCGCCAGTCCTTCCAGCGATGGAACTGCGCGAGATTGTCAGCGCCCATGATCCAGACGAAGCGCACGCCGGAAACGCGGCGGCGCAGATGAATGACCGTATCGACGGTGTACCTGACACCGATGACAGCTTCGAGACAGCTGATATCGATGCGCGGATCGTCGGCGATTTCGCGCGCGGCATCGGCGCGTTCGCCGAGCGTCCGCAATCCACCGGTGTCCTTCAGCGGGTTGCCCGGCGTCAGCAGCCACCAGACGCGATCGAGCTTCAAGCGCTTGAGGGCGAACAGACTGATCGCGCGATGCGCCGCGTGCGGCGGGTTGAACGAGCCGCCGAGCAGGCCGATGCGCATCCCGTTGGTATGGAAGGGGATGGCCTGCGCGGCGGACTGCGATTGCATCAAACGGGTCACCGCGCACGCCATGTTGTGTTCACGGCCGCGTCTGCCCGGTGCCGTGAACACGGTATTTGAACGTCGTCAGTTGCTCGGCGCCGACCGGGCCGCGGGCGTGGAATTTGCCGGTGGCGATCCCGATCTCGGCGCCGAAGCCGAACTCGCCGCCGTCGGCGAACTGCGTCGAGGCGTTGTGCAGCACGATCGCGGAATCGACCTCGCTGAGGAATTTATCCGCTGCCCTGGCGTCCTCGGCGACGATCGCGTCGGTGTGGCGTGAGCCGTGCGTCTGGATATGCGCGATTGCGGCGTCGACGCCGTCGACGACACGTGCCGCGATGACGGCATCGAGATACTCGGTGTCCCAATCGTCATCGGTTGCCGGCTTTACGCGCGCGTCGATCTTCTGCACGGCATCGTCACCGCGCACCTCGCAGCCGGAATCGATCAGCATCTCGACCAGCGGCTTCAGCTTCGTTGCGGCCCCTGCACGGTCGACCAGCAGCGTCTCGGCCGCGCCGCAGACGCCGGTGCGGCGCATCTTGGCGTTCAGCACGATCGACTTGGCCATGTCGAGTTTTGCACTGGCGTCGACATAGACGTGGTTGACGCCCTCGAGATGCGCGAACACCGGCACGCGCGCTTCAGCCTCGACGCGTGCCACCAGGCTCTTGCCGCCACGCGGCACGATCACGTCGATGCCGTCGTTCAGGCCCGACAGCATCAGCCCGACGGCCGCGCGGTCGCGCGTCGGCACCAGCGTGATCGCGGCCTCGGGCAGGCCGGCCTCGCGAAGCCCCTGCACCAGGCAATCATGGATCGCGCGGCAGGAGCGGAAACTGTCGGAGCCGCCACGCAGGATCACGGCATTGCCGGACTTCAGGCACAGCACCCCGGCATCCGCCGCGACGTTGGGACGGCTCTCGAAGATCACGCCGATCACGCCGAGCGGCACGCGCACGCGTTCGATGGTCATGCCGTTCGGCCGCTGCCAGCTTTCGGTAACGGTCCCGACCGGATCGGCAATGCCGCGCACGGTGGCGACGCCGTCGGCCATGGAATCGATCCGGGCTTGCGTCAGCGTCAGGCGGTCGAGAAAAGCTGACGTCGCACCACCTGCCTTCACCTCGGCCACGTCCTCGGCGTTGGCGGCAAGGATCTTTGCCGCGTTGGTCCGGATCGCCCGCTCGATCGCCTCCAGCGCCCGGTTCTTCTTCTCCGGCGGCGCCAGCGCCAGCACACGCGCGGCGAGGCGCGCCCGAGCGGCGAGGTCGGTCATCAGAGCGGGCAGATCGGCGTTGCCGTCGATTGCCTTGAGGGGGGCGGTCATTGGAGGTCTCGGCTCTTGAGTTAAGATCATGTCCTAGCACGGAAATCCCGCGCCTGCGAGGGCTCGGAACCGGTTGGCCGGCGCCGTGATCGGCAACTCGGCCAATGGCCTGGTGTCTACTTGGCCGGGATGGTACCGGCCGGGCCGATCACGAGGTCGTCGCGGTGAATCATTTCTGCCCGGCCCGATATGCCGAGGATCACCATCACGTCCGGCGACGAGCGGCCCTTGATCTTTTCGGCGTCGTCGGCGTCGTAGGCGACGAGGCCGCGGCCGATTTCGTGGGTGTCGGGGCCGCGCACCACCACGGCGTCGCCGCGGGCGAACTGGCCGTCGACCCGGATCACGCCGGCCGGCAGCAGGCTTTTGCCGGCGCGCAGCGCGGCGACCGCGCCGGCATCGATGGTCAGCGTGCCCTTCGGCTCCAGCGAGCCCGCGATCCAGCGCTTGCGCGCGCCGACGGGATTGGCCGGCGTCAGGAACCAGGTGCAGCGTCCGCCATCGGCAATCGCCTGCAGCGGATGCTCGATCTTGCCCGACGCGATCAGCATGTGCGTGCCCGACGTGGTCGCGATCTTCGCGGCCTCGATCTTGGTGAACATGCCGCCGCGCGACAGTTCGGATTCGGCCGCGCCCGCCATCGCCTCGATCTCGGAGGTAACGGACTCGACGACCGGAATCAGTTTTGCGTTCGGATTGGCGCCGGGCGGCGCGTCGTAGAGGCCGTCGATGTCGGACAGCAGGATCAGCAGGTCGGCGCTGGTCATGGTGGCGACGCGGGCGGCGAGCCGATCATTGTCGCCGTAGCGGATTTCGTTGGTGGCGACCGTGTCGTTCTCGTTGATGACAGGCACCGCGCGCCATTCCAGAAGCTTTGCGATGGTCGAGCGGGCATTGAGATAGCGGCGGCGCTCCTCCGTGTCCTGCAGCGTCACCAGGATTTGCCCGGCGCCGATGCCGTGAGCCCCGAGCACTTCCGACCAGATCCGCGCCAGCGCGATCTGACCCACTGCCGCTGCCCCCTGGCTCTCCTCGAGCTTCAGCGGCCCACGCGGCAGTTTCAGCCGGCTGCGGCCGAGCGCGATCGAGCCTGAAGAGACGACCAGCACGTCGCGGCCTTCGCCATGAAGCCTGGCGATATCGGCGGCAAGCGCCGAGAGCCATGCCGAACGCACTTCGCCCGCTTGCGAGTCGATCAGGAGCGAGGAGCCGACCTTGACGACGATGCGGCGAAAGTTTTTGAGCGCGGGACGTTTCATGATGCGGTCGAATGCTGCGGTGATCGGAAGCAATACGCGCCAGTTCCCGGATTTGGAAGGGGCGGGCAGGGTGAAGATTGACTTTGCGTCAGCCCTGCGGCGGCGTCACCGGCGCCCACGGGTCCTGGCCGCCCTTGGCCTTGAGCGAAACCGGGGCCTCGCCGATCACCTCGACCAGCGCCTTGAGCGCTTCCGGCACGCCTTCGCCGGTCGCAGCCGAGAGCAGCAGCGGTGTCTTCTTCGCGGCGCGCTTCAGCCGCTCCTTCTGCTTCTTCAGTTCGTCGGGCGCGACCGCGTCGATCTTGTTGAGCGCCACGATCTCGATCTTGTCGGCGAGATGTCCCTCGTAGGCTTCGAGTTCGGTTCGCACCGTCTTGTAGGCCTTGCCGGCATGCTCGCAGGTCGCATCGATCAAATGCAGCAGCACGCGGCAGCGCTCGACATGGCCGAGAAACCGGTCGCCGAGGCCGGCGCCTTCATGCGCACCCTCGATCAGGCCCGGAATATCGGCGAGCACGAATTCACGGCCCTGCGCGTTCACGACGCCGAGCTGCGGGTGCAGCGTCGTGAAAGGATAGTCCGCGATCTTCGGCTTGGCCGCGCTGACGACGGAGAGGAAGGTGGACTTGCCGGCATTGGGCAGGCCGACGAGGCCGGCGTCGGCGATCAGTTTCAGCCGCAGCCAGATCCAGCGCTCCTCGCCTTCCTGGCCGGGGTTGGCGTTGCGCGGCGCGCGGTTGGTAGACGATTTGAAATGCGCATTGCCGAAGCCGCCATTGCCGCCTTCGGCGAGAACGAATTTTTCGCCGAGCTCGGTGAAGTCGTGGATCAGCGTCTCGCGATCCTCGTCGAAGATCTGCGTGCCGACCGGCACCTTCAGCACGATCGGCTTGCCGTTGGCGCCATGGCGGTCCTTGCCCATGCCATTGGTGCCCTTCTGCGCCTTGAAATGCTGCTGATAGCGATAGTCGATCAGCGTGTTCAGCCCGTCGACCACCTCGACGACGACGTCGCCGCCGCGGCCGCCATTGCCGCCGGAAGGTCCACCGAACTCGATGAACTTCTCGCGGCGGAACGCCACGCAGCCGTTGCCGCCGTCGCCGGAGCGGATATAGACCTTTGCCTCGTCAAGGAATTTCATGATGGCCACTAGGTAGGGCAGGGGGCGCCAGACGGCAACCCTCAAGCGGTACCACATTGGCGAAAAGCCTTAATTTTCGGGCGTTTCCTTGCCGGCGCGGGACGGCGCTATGACGTGGGCCGCCGCCGCACCAGGAATTTCTGTGTCCCTTCCAGCACCAGTTCCTTGCGCTGGTTGAACACGGTCGAGCGCAGCGTCACCACGCCGGTGCTGCGGCCGGGGACCAACTCGGTCACTTCGAGCGCGGGATAGATGGTATCGCCGGCATATACCGGCTTGAGGAACCTGCTCGACTGTTCGAGGAAGCCGACCAGCGAATCCTCGACGACATAGGGAAACAGGCCTGCACCCGGCGCGGTATGGATCAGGGTCTGGAAACCGTGCGCGAGCAGGTCCGGCATGCCGCGGGCGCGGCAAAACTCGACGTCGTAGTGGATCGGATGGGTGTCACCGCTGGCGGTCTGGAACGCGGCAAATACCGCCGAGGTCTGGGTCCGGCTCGGGATCACGAAGCGCTCGCCGAGCACAAAATCCTCGAACCAGCGCTGTTCGCTCACCATGCGATGCCGGGCGGGATCGAAGTCGGTCATGTCGGTTTCCTGCCGTTTCTCTTGAATAGCGGTATCGCAGCGGCGTGGCTGCGGCAATCGATACGTCTCAATTCGTCATGCCCGGGCTTGTCCCGGGCCCCCATGTCTTTAAAACGTGGTGCACAAAAGACGTGGATGGCCGGGTGCAAGTCTGGCCATGACGAAGAAACGGCAGGAAGCGTCTATCCCTCATGAGCCTGTTCGGCAAAATCTCCAGCTATGACGAGCGCTCCGCGCGGCTGGCCGGCATCGGGCTGATGCTGCTGTCGATCTTCATGTTCTCGTTCGGCGATGCGCTCGGCAAGTACATGGTCGCGACCTATTCGGTCGGGCAATTGATGTGGCTGCGCGCCTGCGCGGCATTGTTGCTGTTGTTCCCGCTGATCTGGAGACAGCGCGCCGAGTTCAGGCGCATCGAGCGGCCGTGGCTGCAACTGCTTCGCGTCCTGCTCTCGACGCTCGAAGTCGCGGCCTTCTTCCTCGCCACCGTCTATCTGCCGCTCGCCGACGTCATCACCTACTATCTGGCTTCGCCGATTTTCGTCACCGCGCTTTCCGGCATCGTGCTCGGCGAACGGGTCGGCTGGCGGCGCTGGACCGCGATCCTGATCGGGTTCTGCGGCGTCCTGATCGCGCTGCGTCCGTCCACGCAGACCGTAAGCTGGCCCGCGATGATCGCGCTCGGCGGCAGCCTGTCGTTTGCGTTCCTGATGCTGATCACGCGCTCGCTGCGGACCACGCCGGATATCGTGCTGACGACGACCCAGTTCGGCGGCACGTTCCTGCTCGGCGCGCTGATGTCGCCGATCGGCTGGGTGACGCCGACGCCCGGCAGTCTGGCCCTGTTTGCGATCGCGGGCGTTACTTCGGTCGTCGCGCTACTGTGCATCAACCGCTCGCTGAAGCTCGCGCCGGCGAGCGTCGTGGTGCCTTATCAATATTCGATGATCGTCTGGGCCGTGATCTTCGGTTTCGTGGTGTGGGGCGACGTGCCGTCGATCTCGACGCTCGTCGGCGCCGCCATCATCATCGGCGCCGGGTTCTACATCTTCATGCGCGAGCAGCAGCTCGGCCGCGAGGAAACGGTGGTCAATCCGCCGGCGTGATTTTTTGTCACCCTCCCCTGGAGGGGGAGGGTCGGCTCACATGAAGCGCAGCGGAATGTGAGACGGGGTGGGGTGATCTCTCCACTCGGGCACTGTTCGTTGTGGAGACACCGTCACCCCACCTCGCCGCGCGTTGCACGCGCGTCGATCCTCCCCCTCCAGGGGAGGATAAGGAAGGAGCCTACCGCTCTCGCCGCGTCGATGAGCCCCAGTTCTTCAGCGACGACCAGACGCCACGCGTCAGGCGGAAGCGGTCGACCGGGGTGGAGGATCCCAGCGCCTCGAAGCGGTGCAGCTCGACGCCGCTCCACTGGAAGCCGCATTTTTCCAGGATGTTCCGCGACGCCGGATTGGCGACGCGGGCGCCGGAAATCAGGTGCTCGGCATCGTACTCCTCGAAGAAGAAGTCGATCACCGCGCGCGCGGCTTCGGTGCCGAAACCCTGGCCCCAATGCTCGACGCCGAGCCAGTAGCCGAGTTCCGGTGTCTCCGGCTCGCTGCGGTCGATGCCGACCATGCCGATGGCGGAAAAGTTCTGCTCGATCAGGAACACCGCTTCGGTCCTGGCGGCGGCCGTCGCGCGCACGAATTCGACCGCGTGGTCCTGCTGATAGGGGTGCGGCAGGCGGCGGGTGTTCTCGGCAATGCGGCGATCGTTGGCGAGATGCGCAATCGCCTTTACGTCCGCGAGCGTCGGCCGGCGCAACGTCAGCCGTTCGGTCTCGAGGACGCAGCTACTCGCCTCGCGCAGCGTCGAGGCCGGAATCGGAATATCCTGCAGCATGGCGGGCTCCTGAGTGCGGGTATGCGCAAAATGAAAAGGGGAGGCCGGTTTCCCGCCTCCCCTCGGAGCCCTTTTCGACTCCGCCGGTTCAACAGGACCCGGCGGACTCGATTGTGTCCACCGTCTATTCAGCAGCCTCCGTCATCGGAACAACCGATACGAAAGTGCGACCATTGCCTTTTGCACGGAATTCGACATGACCCTCGACTTTGGCGAACAGAGTATGATCCGTGCCCATGCCGACATTAAGGCCGGGATGCCAGGTGGTGCCGCGCTGACGGGCGATAATGTTGCCGGGAATTACGTGCTCGCCGCCATAGGCCTTGATTCCGAGGCGCTTGCCCGCGGAATCACGTCCGTTTCGCGATGAACCGCCTGCTTTTTTGTGAGCCATGGCCCGTCTCCGACTTCTTTAAGATCTCTAAATCGATTCCTTGACGGAATCATTTCACTTTGTGTCACGCCTCAAATTGTGATCGAGGCTTATCACTTCTTGTCGCTTTTGCGCTTCGCTGCGGCCTACGCCGCCTCGTCGCCCTTGGCGGCGGGCGCCACGGCCTTTTCCCGCTTCGGCCGCGGGCCGATCGAAGGCTTGCCGTTGTCGGTCAGGATCTCGGTGACGCGAAGCACCGTGATCTCGTCGCGGTAGCCACGCTTGCGGCGCGAATTCTTGCGGCGGCGCTTCTTGAAAGCGATCACCTTGGGGCCGCGCTTGTGCTGCAGCACTTCAGCCGCAACGGATGCGCCAGCCACCGTCGGCATGCCCAGCACCGGCGTGTCACCGCCGACGACCAGAACTTCACCAAGCTGCACGATCGTGCCGACTTCGCCGGCGATCTTGCCAATCTCGAGCACATCATCCGGAACGACGCGGTACTGCCGGCCGCCGGTTTTGATGACTGCGAACATCGTTATATTCCTTCGTGTTCGATCCCGGCCTCGTACGCATTCCCCTGTCGGGCACGTCCGGGTCGGCTTTTTGGTCAGTCGTTATGGGTACGATTTTCGCGCGGCCAAGGACGAGCCCCATGGAAGGGCGAGCCCCAACGAAATCGCGCAAAAACAAGCGGCGCGAGAAATCCCGCGCCGGATGCCGGGACTTATAGCCGCAGAATGCCGTGAGTCAAGAAAAAGCAGGCCAAAAACCGGCCCGATATGAAGGATTTCGGCCAAAAGGCCGGCTGGCGGGGTGCGAATGCGGGTGGGGAGGCCGTCTTGGCCGACTGCATTCCTCGCCCGTCCATTGAAACCAATGGGTTCCCTGCCCGTTATTGCCTGCGAAATCCGGCAGGGGGCATGAGTCATATGGCAGAAGACACCGTAACGACCACCGGCATCGCGCGTCATGGCGCTCCGCGACTGCCGTCGGTCGACGTTGACAGTTTCAACCTCGAACTGAAGGACGACGAGGGCTTTCTCGGCGACCGGGCCAGCAAGGGTGCCTTTCGGGATATACTGGACGGACTGCGCAAGCCGTTGAAGAAGAACGGCGACGATCCGCTCGGCAAGAAATCCACCGACGATATTCCCAAGGGCGACCTTGACGAGTTGCTGGTGGGCGACGATGTCGCCGCCGCCGCCCTGGTGCATGGCGCGATCGAGGAGTTCGCGCAGGAACTGGCCTATGTGACTGGCCGGTTCCTCAAGACCAAGGGGTGGTCGGGTACCGAGCGCATCGTGGTCGGCGGCGGCTTTCGGCAAAGCCGGGTAGGCGAGATCGCCATCGCGCGTACCAACATCATCCTCAAGGCCGAGGATTTCGATGTCGATCTGGTGCCGATCCGTTTCCATCCCGATGAAGCAGGATTGATCGGCACGCTGCATCTGGCGCCGTCATGGATATTCGAAGGCCATGACAGCATTCTCGCGATCGATATCGGCGGCACCAACATCCGCTGCGGTGTCGTGGAGACACGCTCGAAGAAGACTCCGGATCTCTCCAAGGCCTCGGTGTGGAAGTCCGACCTGTGGCGGCACGCCGACGACGAGCCGACGCGCGAAGGCGCGGTGAAGCGGCTGGTCAAGATGCTGAAGGACCTTATCGCCGATGCCGAGGCAGAGGGCCTGAAGCTCGCGCCTTTCATCGGCATCGCCTGTCCCGGCGTCATCGACGCGGACGGCTCGATCGAAAAGGGCGCGCAGAACCTGCCGGGCAATTGGGAGAGCAGCAAGTTCAACCTGCCGGCAAGTCTGGTGGAGGCGATCCCGCAGATCGGCGACCACGATACCGCCGTGCTGATGCACAATGACGGCGTGGTGCAGGGCCTTTCCGAAGTTCCCTTCATGCAGGATGTCGAGCATTGGGGCGTCCTGACGATCGGCACCGGCCTTGGCAATGCGCGCTTCACCAACCGCCGCAAGGAAGCCGCCAAGGACGAGAAAAAGGAAGAGAAGAAGGCGAAGAAAGCCCGCGATTAACCGCTCGCCGCGCCAGGTAAGGTTGATCGGTTAGGTTAAGACCGGGTTCACGTTGCCGTTTCCGCTCCCGTTGCTACGGTCATCTGGTCGCTCCGCCTGGCCGGCGAAGCCGCACTTCCCGGCCGGAATTTCAAAGTAGCGGCACGGGGCCGCCAGCTTTTGTCGCGTCTGGCGGTCCCACCCCTTTTTCTCCTCAGCTCCAGCCGATGCGCGTAAAGAACGCCGCGATCTCCGATGCTGCGCGATCGGGATCCTCGCGATGCGGAAAGTGGCCGACGTCGGAAAACATCGCGAGATCGAGATTCGTGAAGGTCTCGCCGAGCCGGTCGGTCCACGCAAAGGGAAACAGCGGATCGTGCTCGGCCCAGCGAACGCAGGTCGGCACGGCGATCGGCGGCAGCGCCGGCGCTTCTCCCTTCATCATTGTGACCCTTCCGGCATGGGCCGCGCGGTAATGCGCGAAGCCACCGGCGAGGTTGCCTTCCTTCAGGAAATTGTCGGTGAAGGCCTCGAGGAGATCGTCGAAGGCGTGCTTGCGATGCGACCAGGCTTTGAGGAAGTGGCTGATATAGAGCCGGCAGCTCTCGCGGCTGGCGCCGACGAGGGCAGGCGCCATCTTCATCTGGTGAAAGGATTGATACCAGATGTTGTTGAGCCGATCCGGCTCCGCCATCCGCGGGCCGATCCCGGGATAGACGAAATCGAAGAAGAACAGGCCTGCGATGCGCGCCGGCGCCAGCCGCGCCAACGGCTGCATCAAGGCACCGCCGACATCGTGGCCGACGATGCCGGCCTGCGGCATCCTGAGCGCATCCATCAGCGCCAGCATGTCGGCGGCCTGCTGGTCGGGTCCGAACAGCCCTTCGGGCTTGTCGCTGTCGCCGAAGCCGCGCAGGTCGGGCGCATAAAGCGTGAAGCGGTCGGCGAGCCGCGTCATGACCGGCTCCCAGGTCAGCCAGAATTCCGGCCAGCCATGCAGCAACAGCAGCGGCCGCCCGGCGCCCGTGCGGGCCACGTGAAGCGCCGCGCCATTGGCCCGAACCGTCAAATGCTCCATTTCCGCCTCCCTTTTCGCATTCTGCCGCGGGTTTGGATTTCTTGGTCCGCGCGCCTTGCCCGGCCCGCCATCCTCGCCTAGAACACGGCCCGACCGCGGGATGAGGAATCACCCGTCATGGCGCCTGGAGAGGTGGCAGAGTGGTCGAATGCACCGCACTCGAAATGCGGCATAGGTGCAAGCCTATCGGGGGTTCGAATCCCTCCCTCTCCGCCATAGGAGTGGAATAACTAATTGATTTATAACGAGTTAGTCTGATTTTTTCGACGCGGTCCCCAAACCAGCCCCCAATTGATCTGTGGCGCGTTTGCTATTCGGCTGACGGAACCGGCCCGCAAATCAACACGGGCTCACTTTGCGGCTCCCGTGATCCGCCCTGAATGATCGCCAGCAATTCAGCGTCGGAGAGCATTTCGACGGGGGCATCGCCTCGCTCAATGATCTGCGCGCACTTGCCATCTAATCTGTCTGCGATCTGTTGAATGGCTTGCAGGTCGCCTTGCTCGGCTTTCTCCGCCAGTCGCTCGGCAATGACCCGCAGGCGGCGGCCGCCACCACTTAGTAGCGCCACCCGAAGCATATCGGCGAACGGCCTGCAGTTCATCGAACCGATCCGTCGACCCATATCCTAGCTCCTAGATGTTTGAAGCTTCAGGCAATTATCCGACGGAACTATATACCAAATCCCGCAATCGTGGCAGCGCGGTCGGCGACGAAGCGCCGCGTCCTTTCGTCGGTTGGCTGATGCTTGTGGAGGACGCGCCGGGATCTCGGTCGCGGGTGCGCGACGCGTCACCGCACTTTAAAACGTTCCCCGAATTTAACGGTGCGTCGTACCTTGAGCGCTACAACATCCTTTGCCGAAAGCTTGTACAGGAGCAGCTTTACACGACCGCAACAATAATGGCGTCACCGCGCACCGCTGCAACTACGGGCGAATTCACCGACTTGTCCGAACTAACCGGTCTCAAGACATTCGTCACTAGCTTTGCCGCCCATATTGCCGCTGAAGCAGCCCGATAGCACTTCTTCTGTCCGAAGAATTCAATGAAGCACCAAGGTGGGCGGAGAGTACATTGGCGCGCTCAACCTGCGCTCTTTAAAGTTGCCGGCTAACCGTGCTTATTGTGTTCATGAAAGGTTGAATGCGCGCTGCGAGAGTGGCCTTTGCCGCGAGCGAGCGTTAGGCTTGGTGATGACCCAGATTGGGATTTTTGCAATGTCGGTCGAACTGCTTTTTCTACGATCTCAATTGCTTGATCGATTTTTTGCGACAGTTCATCGGGCTTGTCGGGTGTCGACGTATTCCAAATTTGGCCTTCTAGTTTCCGCCAGAATTCTGGATCAGCTCTCTCTTGGCCAACCTGATCTACTAACATTCCCGAAGCTATCTGGATTTGGTTGAGGACTTCGGTGGCCAATCCGAATGCTCGTTCGATATCGTGCTTGAACACGGCCTGCGCGCGATATTTCTTGCTTGCTAGATCGGAAAGAAATTCTTTTTCCTTTTGCATTCTGACGATGGGGACGTAGAAGCCGTCTCTTGCTCTTGCTTCTGTTTCGTCCTCATTCTGGCGACGCTTCCGTGTCGCGCCTTCGTCGCCATACGAGAAAGGCCCCCTGATCACCAGAACTGTATCTCTCAGTTTATAGAATGCGGCTAACAGTTCCTCGGCAAATTCCACACGTCGACGATAGTCGTGCAGATCTTGCTCGTACCGAAATTTTCGTTCAGCTAGATCCTTTTCATACTCAAATTTGCTTTCGGCTAGGTCTTTCTCCGACGCAATCTTCTCCCGACTGATGCTGTTAGAAGATCGGATCGAAAAGACATTGCCTACTATGGTAATTAGGCCCGAGACAAACGCGGCGACCACCGCCGGTCCGACTAGATCACTCAATGTCATGAAAGGCCTCAAAAGCCTATATAACACGCGCCCGACAGTTGTGAGCAGCAAGCTCCGGACAGGTGCGGGAATTGATTATTGGCGGCATGACACTCTCTGCTTGCTCAGGGCATCTGCTGATACTTCCCTTTTTGCCTGCAATGAGACATTGTACAACCTTATATTGCGCGAGCAAGCTTTGGGGGCATTTTTGCGCCTCCTGTTGAAAAAATCGGGGCTGGCGGAATGAAAGCATCTCAGACAAGTACGCTCCTGCATTCAAGGCTTGACCACCTCGTTAGAATGGCGCGCCGACGTGTTAGCAGCGCTGACTGGTCAAAATCAGAGTTCGATCACCGAAAAGCCTTTGCGTTGGCGCTTTGCTCGGAAATTGCTTACTACAAAATCGGCGAGCGCGAGTATCGGCGGATCGATAGGGCAAAAATTATCCCGTGTGCCGGTTATCAAGCCGCGATTGAACACGGTATAAGATTGCAGTTCGAGGCCGTCATAAGAGGCGCCGACTTCGACGAATTTTTTGTTATCGAGAGTAGAAATTTTGTAGCGGTCGGCTTTGTTCTCAAGGAGGTCGTCGTTGTGGCAGTCCGCGGCACCTACTACCTTTACGATTGGACGGTCAATATTGATGCCCGCAAACAACTTCACCACAATTACGAAAGCATCAAAATTCGTTTCCATTCGGGCTTCCTGCGTGAGGCCGAAATTCTGCGCTATCACTTGCGCGACAGACTTTTTCGTCATTCACGGGATCATCAAAAGATCATCGTCACCGGGCATTCTCTCGGTGCCGCCATTGCAGCAATTCTAAGCGCAAAATTGCACCATTGGTGGACTGATCACTACGACCGACCGCGTATTGTGAACGGTGGCAATCGGGTTGGTTCCTGTTACGTCTTCGCTGCGCCGCGCTATTCGGACCTTGAAACTCTCTTGCAAATTGAAAATCCATTCAATTGCATCAACGATTTTGATATTGTCCCGCGCGTGCCGCCTCGTATGTTAGGGTACGAAAATTCTCTTGCCGAGTTTGATCTACATGGCTCGCCTTTTATTGAGCTAGAAGATTATCCCCGAACATCAATTTATTTGGAATGGCTCCGAGTTTTAACGACCGGCCGCTTCCTAACTAACCATTCCATGGAAACCTATCGCAGAAAAATCGGCAATTCGCTTATCCGGAAGCGTAAGCCCTGATCATATTCGGGTTCATTTAGTCATTCCGACCCTTGCAAAGGCTCGGATCAGACGAGTGGAGATAACCAAACTTCATTGCGCTCAGAGCGCGTATACGACCGCAACAATCATGCCGTCGCCTCGCCCCGCTGCAACATCGGGCGAATTTGCCGATTTGTCTGAACTCACCGGACTTAGGACATTCGTCGCGAGCTTTGCAGGTCATATCGCCGCTGAAGCATCACGATGACTTTGTGATGCGACGCCGCGCATTTCATAATTCGGATGTCGCCCGAACCCGATTTTATTTTGCGGTGGCCATTGCCTCGACATCTGCTAGTTCACCTAGCTCCTCTAACCACGGCGACGGCATATAGATGACACCACCGAGCGCGCTCACCGGCAAAAGAAGCCCCGTTCGGCTTACCGACGCGCAGAGCGAGAAAATCGCAGTTTTATAACCTGACGCCTCTAGCTGTGCAGACAATTGCTGCCAGAAATCATTCTGCGCGCCAGGGCCTGCCGCAACGAGTTTTCTCCGGATAGCAACTGCTTTGCCGATTACCATCAACTCATCGCGCGTGAGTTGTTCAAGGATATTACACCACTTTCTAAACTTGTCTGGCTCTAGCGCTTTCTTGCTCTTTAGCCCCGCAATGATTTGAGCGAGCAACCGGAGGTTCTCGCGTGCAGCGCCGTCGGCAACGGCCTTTCCAAATCGATACATGATCTCGATGAGAGGATTGACATCGCTTTCCGCAATATCGACTGGTCCAGAGGACCCCTTACGGAGCTCTTCGATCAGTATCTCGGCGGCTTCCGTTTGCTTTCTTTCAAGGTATTTGTCCCCCAACTTGCCGAGAAAGCCGCTACCCGGCGTTTGGAATACCGACAGAACATCGCCCACGATAGCGGCTCCCCAAGGAACTATCTCTTTACCGCTCATTCCCTCACTCCAAAATTGGCATCCGCGCTTAACATGCGACGCTTTTGTCAGCGTGATCCGCGATAATCACCAGTCGGCTATTCTTACTATATCAGGGCCTGCAAAGCCTGCGGCACTTCTCCTTGAATGTGGAGGCGTTGCTGCCGGCGCGGACAGCTTGAAGGTTGTACTCGGTCGATTAGGTCGCTGCGCGAGGGTTTCAATGGAGTGACGCACGACCGACTAGCGTCGCCGATTTGGCCTGCGTCCAGGCGGGTCTGTTCCGGTAATTGCCCGATACCACGCGGCATCGGCTTGTGCGCGCGCTTTGGCAGCGACAAGGTCTGATTGTCCACGATAGTACTGACTTAGGCCAAGGTAGCAGTCGGTGCGCGCCGGTCCGGCAGGTATCGCATCGCAATTCTGCGCACCTGCGACACTTGAAACGCTCGCCAGCGCTAATGCGACAGCACCCGCGATACAATATGCCATCGCGACCTCACCGTGTCCTTGCGTTTAGCGCGCACCATGTTTCAAGGCCCGCCGCTCGATCCAAACACAGCGGCGCAACGCCGCTCCGGAGCGCGCAATAGGAGACAAGCCTTGGCCCGCTAGTAATAGGGGATCGACTTGCTGGCGCATCGCCCGGCAGCGATCCAATTCACCTTGCCAATCGATTGGACGGGCCTGTGCGACCGGCGAAAGGATCGAAAGTATCGTAATCGCAGCAAACGTTCGTTTCATATCCCGCCTACTGTGAATAGTTCTCGTTTCGGTTCTCGTGGTTCGTATTTGCGTGGTTCGTATTTGCGTGGTTCGTATTTGCGTTTGCGATCTATTTTCTCGCGGTCTGATAAAGTTTAAAATCAAATTCCGGTTGTTGCGAGAGTGAAGAAGCATGCTTTTCCGATAAATTTTGCTTCCCCCGCCACTGATCAGAAAAGCATGCTTCACAGCGGATTATTCCCACTTCCGTCACCTGACGCCTGCCATTGCGCTTGCGCTAGGCGGTGGGCCTCCTACATTTGTGGATCGACGGCTTCAAAGGGGGAGACATTGGTCAAGATCGCAAAATTGTTTCAGGACCGTTTCGATAGCATTATGCAAACGGATGACGGTACCAGCTTGTGCTGTAACGAATGTGCCGAAACTTTCAAATTCCCTTCGCCCATCGACGCGCTCCGCGAGGGGAACATGGAAACCGATTACACAGAAGCGACAATGGATTTTATTGAGCGCTTGCTTGAACATCTTGACCAATGCCAGCCAACGGATGAAGCGACGGACTAGTTGCCTGGATTACGGTTTTCCTCGCTGACTTCGACAACCAAACGCTTGGCGCCCGGCGCGCCTGCGCTGGATTTCAAAAGGCAGTCATGATTGCCCTAGGCGCGCCGCGGCAACGACAAGTGCTAACTCCTGATCGGTCAGGCTCCGAGCACGTTCAAGTTGGGTAATGCGGTCAAGTTCGTCGTCTGGAAAGGTGCCTAGTACGATCCATCCGTCTGAACCAATGCGCTCGGCAATCCGATTTTGGACGGCGGCAGTATCTTCCATCCGGGCCGGATCGCTCGCTACGGCGCCCCCTGACGGGCGCGCTCCGCGATCCGGTTCTGGCATCATCCCATCCCGAAATATCGAGAGTAGTGGGGGTTTCCCCACTTTGGCATGTAGTGGGGATTTCTCAGGTATGGAAAGGGCATTTTCGGTAGGGGATTTCCCACTGACTTTCGGTGAAAACCCACACTGGGATCTTGTTTTCGACGGCATTTCACGTGCGGAGCGTGCTGCCGCTTGAGCTTCCTCGACGGTCCTAAACCGACGCCACTCATTGGTTCCATAGTCGCGCGCACCCTTTGTTGGTCTGAATGTCAGGCGAAATTTGTTAGGCTTCCGCCATTCAGCATTTCCTGCCCGGCCATGTTCGGTGACTTCTAGAAACCCCAGAGCCACCGCTTCCCTGATGGCCGGTGCAATCGAGCCGCGATCAATTCCGTAGTTCTCAAAGTCCTCGTATGTTACCGGCAATCTGCCGTTTTCTTCTGCTTTACCGCCGTGGTGTCCAAGCTCGATCTCAACGCGATCAAGGACGCGCCGCGCCGATAGGCTCAAAACGCGGTAGGCTGGCGCCTCAAGCATTTCAATCAGCCTCGCGGCGAACTGGCCCGGTATGCTCTTTGCACGATTGCGGCTCACCCTTGCCCCTCCTGCAAGTGGTCGTGGCCAAGCCCGGTAGCGGCGGCTAGACCGAGCCGTTTAGGTGCAGTTGGGCCTAAGCCGCGCGAGACAGTTCCAAAAGAAACTGCTTCACGTCAGATCGCAGGATGATCGAGCGCATGCCGATTTTTCGCTTTTTGATGCGGCCTTCCTTGATGAGTTGGTAAAGTGTGGTTTTGCCAACACCGACCATCTCGCAGGCTTCTGCGATGGACAGGCCTTCACGCTGAACTTGAGTAGACATGGTCATCGTCCCGCTATGCACATGAGCGCGCGATTAGAGGCGTGCGCGTGTTCGCACGGACATGATGCACACCGTTGAGCGGAAATCACCGGGGACAGGCTGCAAGCCTTGGGATTACTTGCACGCTAAAATTTAGAGTAACAGTTCCACTGAACAGAGGTCGAATGTGGGCCTTGAAAGATATGCTATTTCCGTGCTGTCGAAATGCAGACCACATTCGCTAGTCTTTCGGGATCACAATAGGCGGCCCACCCCTCCATCAAGGCGCGCCGCTTTTCCAGCGCGTCGCTGCGACGGTAAGCCTGTTCCGCCTTGTCGCCGATCACATGAGCCAAGGCGGTTTCGATCAGTTCCCGCGGATAGCTGGTTTCATTTCCTGCCCAATCGCGGAAACTCGATCTAAAGCCGTGAACAGTTGCGCTCTTAATTTTCATTCTGCGCAACAGCATTTGCAGCGCCATGCCTGACAACGGCCTGTTGTTCCGTTTCCCGTGAAACACGTAATCGCCAGACCGGTGATGGGTAAGGCTTACGAGAATGTCGGTTGCTCGCCGCGATAAAGGTACACGATGCTCGCGGCCTGCTTTCATGCGACGAGCGGGCACGGTCCAGATTTTCTTGTCGAGATCGATTTCCTGCCAGCACATGCCAAGGATTTCTCCAGAACGCGCGGCGGCGAGGATGCATAGTTCCAACGCCAATGCAGCCGTTGCATCCCGCTCACGGAGTTTGGCGACAAAGGCCGCCACTTCCTCATAGGGCATTGCGGCGTGATGACCACGAGTTAGTTTCGATGGCCGGGGCAACAAGTGATCAAGATGGCCGCGCCAACGGGCGGGGTTCTCGCCCTCTCGGAAGCCCTTTGCTCTTGCGGCGTCCAAAACCTTTTCGATCCGCCCTCGCACCCGCGAGGCAGTTTCCGGCTTTGTGGTCCAAATTGGTTTCAAGATTGCCAGCACGTCATCGGTAGTGATGGTGTCCACCGGCTTAGACCTTAGCGGAGCCGCATAGCTTGCCAACGTCGATTTCCATTGCGCCTTGTGTTTCTCGTTCCGGAAACCCGCCGCCAACGTCTCCCGCACCTCATCGGCCATTTCGCCAAACGTGGGGACGCCACTGGTGCGCTTACGCTCATCGATAGGGTTCAAGCCTTGAGCGATCTTCCGGCGCGCGCTGGCGGCTTTCTCACGGGCATCAGACAAGGGGACGGCAGCGGCGCTCCCTAGCCCCATTTCTTTCGCCCTGCCGCGCCACGTAAAGCGGAGAACCCATTTGCGGGAGCCGTTCTGGGAGACGATCAAGTACAGATTGCCGCCGTCGCTATACTTACCCGGTTTGGCGGTCTCTACCTTCCGCACCGTCAATCTGGTCGCCATCACATTGCTCCCTTGTCCCCAAACCAGTCCCCAAAAATAGCACGACTTGGGGCAATCGGAAACGGAGAGGGACGAACGAGAGCGGCAATATATGTCTTATTTCATAGTGTTTCAGTGATCATCGACGGAAGCCTGTGAACGCCAGCGAATGAGAGTTCTGCGGTCTCCCTCTCCGCCATAAATAAAGCGGCTTCGGGATAGGCCCGAAAAATAATGATGTCTTTCTGCACCCTGGGAACTGCTGGTCTAGCCCCTCGGAGTATGCCGGTAACGGCCGATCAGCTTGATCAAACCTCCCGGAAACTTCGACGCCACGCATCCAGGAAGGGCTGCATCAGGTAGCGCATCAATGTGCGGCGCTCGGTAACGATCAACGCTTCGGCCGGCATGCCGGGCGACAGCTCGACCTTGGGCGTCAGCCGGTCGATCTCGGCCCGGTCGACCGCCACGCGCGCCAGGAAGTAAGGTTGCTTCGAGTTTTCGTCGATGACACGGTCGGCCGACACGGACTTGACGACCCCGTGTACCTTGGGCGTGCCGCGGCTGCTGTAGGCGGTCAGGTGCACGAGGGCAGGAAGACCATTGCGCACGACATCAATGTCGTTCGGTGCGATCCGCGCATCGATGAGCAGGGTGTCGTTGAGGGGCACAATGTCCATGATAGGCTCGCCTCGCATCACGACGCCGCCTTCGGTCTTGAATTTCAGGTTGAGCACGGTGCCCGCCACCGGCGCCCTGACGATAGTCCGTTCCAGTACGTCGCGGCTCGCTTGAAGCTTTTGATCGACTTCCGCCAGTTTGGTGCGCACCTGGTCGAGCTGGCTGGCGATCTGTTCCATCCGCTCGGCCTGCAGCGCCACGAGCTGCAATTCAGCCTCACCAATCTGCTCCTCTGCGCGGGCGACCGCGGCGACGTATTCGCCCTGCTTGCCGATTATCTCGGCCTTGGCGCGCTCCAGCTTCCGTAGCTCGGGCTTGGGGATCATTCGTTTGTCGTAGAGGGACTGTTTGCCTTCGAGCTCGTCATCGATCAGCTCGGTCTGCGTTTTCGCGCTCTCGATCTGCGCGCGGAAGCCGCGGATCTGCTCAGCAAGCTGGGTCTTGCGCTGGGTCAGAACATGAATGCGGGCCTGGTGGAAGGCGAGCCTCGACGAGAAGAGACCCTGCTGATCATCGAGGATGCGGCGCATCGCGGGATCCGCGTTGGCGTTCAGCTCGGGCGGAAACTCGAGCCTGGTTGCGACAGCCTTCTCCGCCTCGAGCCTGATCCGCGTTGCGATCTGTGTCCGGTAGTCCTGTTGCAGGATGTCGTGGGTGGCGCGAGGTTGCAGGCTTTCGAGCTCGACCAGTGGCTCGTTGGCATCGACCACGTCTCCTTCCTTGACCTTCAGCTTCGCAATGATGCCGCCTTCCAGATGCTGCACCGTCTTTCGGTTGGTGTCCGGGCCGACGACGCCGGGAGCGACCGCGCCCCCGTCGAGCGGCGCAAGAAAGCTCCAGAGCCCGAAGCCGCCGGCGAAGATACACAACAGCCAGAAGCCGCGCCGCGCCGGCGGCGCGACCGCATGCCAGAGTCCGTCGGAGGCCGGCTTCATGAGCGTGGCATCGATTGTCAGCGGTATCGCACTGGTCCCGGCCACGTTATTTTTGCTCATCGGCGCCTCTGCCAAGCTTGCAAGCCCATTGTTGTCTCCGCCTAGCGCTGCATCGGCACTAGAGGCTGGTCTGCCGTCTCCTGCTGCTCAGCCACGCGGCGCTTGTTCGCCATGGCGTTCCGCAGACGCTGAAGGACTTCTTCGCGGGGTCCGAAAGCTTCCACGGCGCCGTCTTGCAGCAGCATCAGCTTGTCGGCTTGCGCCAGCGTCGAAGGACGATGTCCGATGATCACAAGCGCGCATCCTTGCGCCTTGAGCGCGGCAAGCGCCGCGGCCAGTGCCGACTCGCCCGCGGTGTCGAGATTTGCATTGGGCTCATCGAGCACGATTAGCCGTGGCGTGCCGTATACCGCTCTCGCCAATCCGATCCGCTGGCGTTGTCCCGCCGACAGCCTCACGCCGCCATCGCCGATCTGACAGTCGTAGCCGCCGCGCAGCCCGGCGATCATCTCGTGGGCATGCGCGAGCAACGCAGCTTCGTGCACTTTCGCGTCGTCGGCGGCCGGATCCATTCGAGCGATGTTGGCCCGGACGCTGCCTGCAAATAGCTCGACGTCCTGGGGCAGATAGCCGATGTGCTGACCGAGCTGCTGCCGGTCCCAATCACCGAGCTCAAAGCCATCGAGGCGAACGGATCCCGACGTCGGGGTTCCGAGGCCGACCATGAATCGGCCGAGCGTGCTCTTGCCCGCGGCGGACGGGCCGATAATGGCAACAGCTTCGCCGGACTCAACGGCGAACGAGACGCGCTTGAGCACCGGCGCTGTGCCGGCGTCGGGCACGAACGTCAGGTTCTCGACGTCCACGCGCCCCTTCGGCGCCGGCAGCAGCATGCGTGGCTGCTCGGCGGGCGTCTTTAGTAGCAGCAGCTGAATGCGCTGATACGCGATCCGCGTGGTGAGGAAGTTGCGCCACGCCCCGACGGCGAGCTCAACCGGGCCCATGGCGCGACCGAGCAGGATCGAGCTCGCGATCATCGCACCGGCCGTCAACTCGCCCTTGATGACCAGCAGCGCTCCCAGGCCGAGCACGCCGGACTGCAGCGCAAGGCGCACGAACCGCGTCGAGGCCTGGACTGAGCTGCCCAGCTCCAGGCCCCTCAGCAATGCCGACATCGCTTTGCGGTTCTGCTCACGCCAACGAGCGATGATGGCCGGCAACATCGCCATCGCCTCGATGGCCTCGGCGTTGCGCGCCGCTGCATCCACCTGCTGCGTGGCGACCAACTGCTCGGCGTTGGCCGTGACCGTCTCGCGTCGTGTCAGGAGGTTGTTGAGCACGGTCAGCGCGATCATCAGCAGCGCGCCAACCAGTGCGGTCATGCCCAGCACCGGATGCATGAGCCAGATCAACAGGATGTAGACCGGCGACCAAGGCGCATCGAAGATCAGCGAGAATCCGTTAGTGGCGATGAACGACTGCAGTTGAGCGAGATCGCGCATGGGCTGGGCGCCGGACGTGTCGCCGGAGAGCCGGGCCCGCACGCTGCGTGCGATGAGGACCGGCCCCAGTTGCTCGGTCAGCCAGACGCCGATTCTGATGGTGATGTTGGTGCGGTTGGACTCCATGGCGCTGATCACGACGAGCGCCCCGGCCATGATCAGGCTCAGCATCAGCAGGGTCTCGACGCTGCCGGTGCCCAGAACGCGATCGTAGACCTGGAGCATGTAAATGGCGGGGGCCAGCATCAGCATGTTGATGAACATGCTGAACAACGCCAGGACCACGAATGCCGGCCTGCACTTGCGGAGCGCAGCCACGAGCTCCGTCGGCTGGCCTCGCTGCCTGGCGCTGTTGGCCATTTGGGGGTCCTCTAATATCTCCGCTCACAGCCGGGCGGCGCGGGGATACGCCGTCCGGGCTGCAGCGTGGTCAGCTGAAGAAGTCCGTATCGATGGTCAGGTTGGCATTGACGATCGCGAGGGCCGTATTGATGTTCGTGCCGTTGAGCAGGATCGCGAGGTCGATGGTCGGCCCGTCAAGGATAAGTGCAGCCTGGCCGCCAACGGTGCCGGAAATGGCTCTGGTCGGCGCGGCCGCCAGTACGATGTTCTCGGCCTGGGCGGCGTCGGCGCTGAACGTGTAGTCGTTGATGACCGCAAGCCCAGAGGCGCCGCTGGCGATGACGTAGGTGTCGACGCCGTCGGCTGGACTGCCCGCCGGCTCGCCGCCAATGCCGTCGCCGAACAACTGCTTGGTTCCGGATCCTTCGACCACGAGGATGTCCGCGCTGTTGCCGCCGCGCAGGGTATCGTTACCCGCGCCGGAACGGATCGTATTGGCGAATTGGTTGCCGTTGAGCGTGTCGGTCAAGGCCGAACCGGTCAGGTTCTCGACGTCGGCGAGCAGGAGGTCACCGGCTGCGTCGCCGCCAGTACCCGCTGGAGCGGCGGTGAGGCTGGTGGAGATCGTAATCGACACGCCCGCGCTCGAGGTAGAGTAGTCGGCGGTATCGATGCCCGACCCACCGAAGATCGTGTCGGCGCCGCCGGCGCCGCGTAACACGTCGTTGCCGTCGCCGCCGCTCAGTCTGTTGGCGCCGCCGTTGCCGACGAGCGTGTCGTTGAACGCCGAGCCGATGAGCCTCTCCACCGTGCCCTGGATGCTGTCGCCTTGAGCATCGCCGCCGGCGCCGACGGTGAACGCCGTCGGTGTGCTGGCAAGCGTGACCGTGACGGCTGCGCCGGAGGCCGAGTAGTCGACCGTGTCTATGCCGTCGCCGCCAAGCAGGGTGTCGGCGCCCGCGCCGCCCGCCAGGGTATCGTCGCCGGCACCGCCGTCGAGGAAGTTGTCGACGCTGCTGCCGGTGAGCGTGTCGTTGAAGGCCGAGCCGATGACACCCTCGATGTTCACCAGCGTGTCGCCAGCCGCATCGCCTCCGGTCCCCACGCCGGTCGCCAGATTGACATTGACGGCCGCGGCCGAGGTCGAATAGTCGGCGCCGTCGAAGTTGTCGCCGCCGTCGAGCATGTCGGCGCCGCCGGCGCCGCGCAACAGGTCGTCACCCGTACCGCCAATGAGCTGGTTGGCGACGTTGTTGCCGCGCAGACTGTCGGCGAAGGCCGAGCCGATGAAGTTCTCGACCGTGCCCTCGATCAGGTCGCCTTCCGCGTCGCCGCCGACGCCGGCGCGGAACGCCGTCGGCGTATCGGAAATCGACACTGACACCGCGGCACTCGATGTCGAGTAGTCGACCGTGTCGGTGCCGTCGCCGCCCATCAGCGTGTCGGCGCCCGAGCCACCGCGCAGAATGTCGTCGCCCGCCAGGCCGGCCAGGATGTTGGCGAACTGGTTGCCACGCAGGAAATCGTTGAAGGCTGATCCGGTGACGTTCTCTATCGTGTTCGAGATGATGTCGCCGGCAGCGTCGCCGTTGGCGACACCGTTGAACGTGAGCGCTTGCGCCGACGCGCCCCCTACAGCCGTGCTCGCCGAAAGGCCGACGGATACGCCGAGGCTTGACGTCGAGTAATCCACCGTGTCGATGTCGCCGTTCTGGATCGTGAGGTCGAACGCGTTGCCGATGATCTGGTCGGCGCCTGCCCCGCCGATGATCACATTGGCCGAGCCGTTGCCGCGCAGGTCGTCGTTGAACGCCGAGCCGAGAATGTTCTCGAATCCCGCGATTGAATCGCCCGCCGCGTCGCCGCCGGCCAGCGTACGGAATCCGGAATTGGGGAGGATGACCTGCACCGCCGCAGCCGACGTGCGGTAATCGATCGTGTCGGTGCCGGCACCGCCATCGAGGGTGTCGGCGCCGCCGCCACCGCGAACCTCGTCGTTGCCGGCGCCGGCGACGAAGGTGTTGGCGAGTGCATTGCCGCGCAGAAGATCGTCGAATGACGTTCCGATGACCCGCTCGACGTCGACCAGGATGTCCCCGGTCGATCCGCCGTCGACGCCCGCCAGGCCTGCTGCACCGTTGACCGTGGCCGCGACGATCACGATGCCCTGCGACTCCTCGGAATAGTCGGCGGTGTCGATATCGGCGCCGCCGCTCATCAGGTCGGCGCCGGCACCGCCGATAAACAGGTCGTTGCCTGCGTTGCCGGCCAGGGTGTCGTCGCCCGCAAGACCCCTCAGCACGTTGTCCTGCAGGTTCCCGACCAGCGTGTCGCCGAAATCCGAGCCGGTGATGTTTTCGACATCCACGATCACGTCGAGTGCCGCGTCGCCATTGTCTACCGTCACCCCGTCGATCACCCGCGTGGCCGATTGGGTGGCGGCGAGCCCCGGATCGGCAAGCCCGACGCTGACGCCGAGGCTCGAAGTCGAGTAGTCTGCCGTATCGATGCCGGCGCCGCCGATCATCGTATCGCCGACCACTGCGCCGGTTGCGTCGGCGCCGTTGGCGCCGCCGTGCAGAAAGTCATCGCCATCGCCGCCGAGCAGCAGGTCGGCACCGTTGCCGCCGAGCAGCCGGTCGTTCGCGGCGCGGCCGTCGATCTGGTCGTCGCCATCGCCGCCGGTCAGCACATTGACATTGTCGTCGCCGATCAGCACGTCGTCGAACACGGAGCCCGTGAGATTTTCGATGCCATGCAGACGGTCGTTGGTCGCGTGTCCACCGGCCGCGAGCGCGAAGCCGTTGTCGTCGAGCATGCTCAGGTCGATGCCGACGCCGCTGGTGGAGCCCGAGTAGTCGGCCGTATCGTTTCCTTCGCCACCGATCACGTTTTCAAACAGGATCTCGCCGGTATCCGGATCGAGCCGTGTGTTGCCGCTCCTCAGGATGTCATCGCCATTGCCGCCATCCAGATTGTCGGCGCCTTCGCCGCCCTCCAGGATGTCGTTGTCGTCGCCGCCGAACATCGCGTCGTCGCCGCCGCCCGCCAACAGCATGTCGTTGCCTTCGCCGCCGTCGAGCAAGTCATTGCCTTCCGAGGCGTTGAGTTCGTCGTCGCCGCCGTCGCCGAACAGCTGGTCCGCGCCTGACGAGGCGATCAGCTGGTCGGCGCCGAGACCGCCGCGCAGCGTGTCGTCGCCGGTGCCGCCCAGCAGCCGGTCGTTGCCGTCGCCGCCCTCGAGCACGTCATTGCCGATGCCGCCGTCGAGGAGATCGTCGCCGCCATCGCCAAACAGCTGGTCGTCGCCAAACGAACCGGTCAGGAGGTCCGCGTCGGCGCCGCCGCGCAGTATGTCATTGTCCAGTCCGCCAATCAGCGTATCCGCGCCCGCGCCGCCATCCGCGACATTGAACCCGCCGACGGCTCCGCCACCGACATCGATGATGTCGTTGCCGTTACCGCCATCGACGTTGTCGTTGCCGCCATTTGCCCTGATGTTGTCGTCGCCCGCGCCGCCGAGGAGCGAATCGTTCGTATTGGCCGCGGTAATGATGTCGTTACCGGCTCCGCCGTCGATGAAATCGCCCAGGTCGCCGACGATCGACCGCGGGGAGATGGTAATCACATTGTTTCGGGCGTCGCCGTAGATCTCGGAGTATTCTGCCGAGGTGATGCGAAGCGAGCTGCTCGTGTTCGGAGCTTGACCAATGCGATAAATCGGCATGACAAACCTCTATTCATGTGGATCGCAGCGCTAGGTTTCGAACTCTGCGGTGCGTCTGAAATGACGTTCAGCTGATCTCCCCGCACCCTCGGTGGGTCGCGTTAGCATCAAATGATATGCGGGCGACCTCTGGAGACAACTGCACAAACGGAGGCGTCGCAGCAGCCTCGAATCGGTTCGAAAGTAATAGGCTGCGGTATATGCCTTTCGATACGACGGAGGGATGCGTGACACCGTCCACGTCGGGTTATCCAAAAAATGGAGGCGACCCCGCAAGGTCGCCTCCTCAAACAAAGCAAAATCAGTCGACAGCAGAAACCGCGTAGAGGTCGATGCTCGACAGCTCGTCCTCGATCGTGAGGATCGCGACGTCGGCCTGAACGTAGGTGTCATAGCCGTACGCCTCGACGCTGAGGATGAGCTCGGCGATGTTGCCATGGACGTCGGCGTCGGCGTCGATTTTCACGTCGATGTCGGTTTCCTTCTCGACCTTCACGTCGACGTCGAATTCGAGATCCACGTCCACGTCGATGTCGATTTCCTTGTCAAAGTCCACGTCGTTCCACCAGGACATCTTGGCTCTCCTGATTTTCGCTTCGCCACCACGGCGTTGCTTCGTTCACACGACAGCCGATGCGGCTGCTGTGCGTGGGAAACGCTAGGCCCGTAAGGCGATCGACTGCAAAAGCGCAAACGGAGCATTTCCCGATGGCGTATCCTGTTGCTTGGGGGGCGACGGTGCCGGCCTCCCGAGTTTTGGCCAAACCTCGAATACACCGAAAGTGGATTCACCTTTGAGCGGCAGGCCGCGCGCTGCTGCTATCGCAAGCTCCGTTTCGACGCACGATCCGGAAACTGCGGACCAGCCGATCCCGGGCGCCGAATGAATATTTGTAGGGCTCGTTGCCACGCAGGAAGTCGTATGTGTGGATGCCGGCCGCGATTGCATGACGGATGCTGTGGGCGTGCAGCACCAGTCCCGGCGATGGCTGGCCAACTCGATCGTCGCGTCCCGCAATGTTGAACAGCATCGTTTTCTTGCGGTCATCGATGTATGAGGCGAGCGCGCCGATCGGTCGGCGGCCCTGCCACATGACCGGCAGGTAGACGGACCCGTTCTGGAAGTTTCGATGGAGAACCGTGGCGTTGATCTGCAGGATCGAGTTCAGCTTGTCGCCGTTCCTGTGATGCCACCTGTTCTTCCAGAGTTGCAGCAGGATCGTGATGTCCCGCTCGATGGTCGCGGCCGTCGCGTGCGTGATGCTGAGGTCGGAAGAGCCCTCGACCGTGCGCAGCAGGCGGCGCAGTTTCTGCCGCGCGTTGGCGCTCAGCCTGTTCGCCAGGTATTCGTCCCACGTGGCCGGGAGCTCCACGTATGGGCAAATGGAGTTGTCAGTCTCCTCACCCTCGTTGAAATTCTTGGTCTCGACGACGTTGAACGCCTCGGGGGGAAAGCGGGCTGTGATGAGCCTCAGCACGTGCGGCGAGCAGCGCAGGTTTTCAAGCTGCCAGCGCCGCCAGGGAAGGCGCCTGCCGTATTCGGCGAGAGCGGGAATCGCTTCGCTATGCGCCTCCGGACGGCAGATCAGTCCGCTGTAGTCGGCATAGCGCCGGCCCGCCATGGTGAGACGCGGCACGCCGCTGGGCTCATCCGGCCGGAGCCGCAACGGGAGGAACGCCAGGCAGGTCGTCGCCTCGGCCGACGGTCTTGCCACGAGAATGATCCAGCCGCCGGTGTTGCGTCCGTCGCTTTCCTTGCTCTCCAGCCACGTGGACATCCAGCGCCAGGACAGAAAGTGCTGAGCATCTGGATCGGCGTCGTAAACGGCCTCCCACTGCTCGCGGAGGGCGACAAAATCTCCGTAACGCTCGATCCGATCGACGTGCACGGCGGTCTCCTGCCGCGGCAAAGCCTTGCGTGACGTGTGTTTGATATTCGGCGGCTCGCGGGATCTCCCGCTCAGGCCGTGGCGAGCGTGCCAACAGCCGTGACGGTCGACAGCGTGTCCTCGATACTGAGCACCTGGGCATCGAGTTCGGCAAAAGAGTCCTCGCCGAAGGCCTCGAGCAGAGCGTCGAGCACTGCGATCTCGCCGTCGAGCTCCGATGGCAAGCGTAGCTTGCAGGTCTCCCAGTCGTACTCGATCTCGATCGGGCCTCGCGCGGAATCCCAGAATTCCAGATCGATCGCCAGAAACGATGTTGTCGAGGTCGAATAGGCGAGGTCGGCGCCCGAAGTGAGCGGCGTCGAGCCGTGGCGGCCGAAGGTGATGACGATGTCGGCACCGGTGATCGTGGCGAAGCTGTTGGTGATGGCCAGGGCCGTGTCCTCGCCGGTCGCCGTGGCTGTGGCGGTGAAGGAACAGGTCCCCATCGCATAGCTGACCAGGCCGACATCGACCGCTTGGCCCAGCATCAAGCCCTTCGCGAGGGAGTTGTCGCCGTATGCGCTGGCTTCGCCGCCGAAGGTTGCCACAATCGGCGTATCATCGATGTCAGTTAATCCCGCTTCGACAGCGCGATCGCTGAGGCGTTCAGCAACTTTGTCGACACGCGCCAACAGCGAATCGAAGACCGTGGCGACATTCCCATTCTTGGCAGCGTTCTCGAAGAAGCTGAACGTGCTGGAAAAGGCATTGAGCTGTTTGGGAATTGACGCCATCACTATCTCCCGACCCATGAAGCCACCGAGTTCTTGATGCAAGTGGGAGCATAGCAGAGGCCGGAAGCGGCCGAAATTTGCCTTGCGCGTTAGCTTCTTTAAGTGAGTATCACTTTCGATATCTCTATCTTCAGATCAATGGGTGAAGCCGTGCGGAAAAGAATGCCGCGGCTTGCACCGCGGTCGCGCGAGCCGATGTCATCCAAGGAGATGGGGAGTGCCTGACCTGCCCCACGGGTCTCAGGGGAGGGCCGGAAGGTCACCCCTATTGAATACCCGCGCCGCGTCGCTGCTGCGTGCGCATGCCGGCTTCGTCGGGCGATGCAGCGAGAATCGCGACCTGGGTGCGATTGGAGGCGCCAAGCTTGCGCATGATCTGACGCACGTGGACCTTGACCGTACCCTCGGTGAGTCCCAGTCCCCGCGCGATGAGCTTGTTCGGCTGCCCCCGCTGCAGGCATACGAGGACCTCCCGCTGACGATCCGTGAGAGACCCCGCCGAGCTGCGGTCCATATGGGTGATGCAGCTGGCGGCCTCGATGCTCCCGTGCACCGAATCGCTCGGAGCCGGCATCAGCGTCGCCTTGTCGCTGCCGATCCCTTTCGCCGCTTGGTCGTCGCTCGCGTCGCTGACTTCCCCGCCACCGTTCGAACTGCGCGAGATCACAAGCCGTAGCGCCGACGGCGGAAAATAGGAGCCTCCCTTGAGAATGAACTCCATCGCCTGCAATGCGACAGACCGCTCCATGCTGGTGGGGATGTAGCCCCAGCAGCCGGCGTGATACGCGCAAAGGATTTCCGCGGGATCGTCGCGATCGGAAATGACGACGGCTTGCGCGTGCGGCGCCAGTGCGTGCAGGACGCGGAGGATTCCGCCCGCGTCACCGGACCTGATTGATTCTCCGCCAACGCTGAACAAGACGAGGCGGCACGTCGTGCTGTGCTCGAACTCCTTCAGCACTGTCGTCGTGCCGATCTGGACGATATCAAGTCCCTGTAGTGCAGCCCAATCTGAAATGAGGCTAACGATGCTCGCCTGACGCATCTTGTTGTTGTCGATGATCACAAGACGCAACCGATCCCTTGACTTGTTCATCATCAAACCTCTCCGAAGCGTATAAATATTGCAGCGGGAGAATTTGCTCTTCTGCAGAATCGACGATACGGGCTTTCACAACCTCCGAAAATGCGGAGCTCACGCATGGGTTGTAGCAGAATTATTTGTGGATAAATACTGTTTACTATCCGTGTTCTATATGATGGGCATATGACCTCTGCGGCCTCGCGTTCGTGTCGACATCCCGGACTCACCAGTCCCCGCCGCGCGGCCAGATGACTTGGTTATTGAGTTGGCCTTCGGTCTTGAATTCCAGGGTATCGAGCGCGGCAGGGTAACACGCGAGCCGATGACTGGCCGCCGATCCTTTCGTTTCACCTTCGCGACAAGGAGTCGCAATGATTGGTTGGCCCCAGATCGCGTCCGTCACCCCGGCTGCGGCGTCGGCGGCATTCCCTGGACGATGCGTGATAAGAACCGGGAAAAAGTTGATCGTGTTCAAGGAGTAGTATTCTGCAGCGTTGCATCGCTTGGAGAGACGCGTAGCCCTTCTGTGCCCGGTGCCAAATCAAATCTGGTGGCACCATGCATTCGGTGGCAATCGGAAGCAACTCGCGTTTTCTCCACCGCGGTAACACGGCAACAAGTCCAAGCTGCGGCAGCTCTTGATGTTAGAATAGCTTCTCCAATTTGTCTTTCTCCGCCAGTTTCTAGCCCGCCGTCTCACACACACGCTCGCCTCCGTCCTGTCCGTTACTCTCGGCAATCTTGCCATCCACGATGTGGATGCGGCGATCGGCGCGGGCGGCGAGTGCCGGGTCGTGCGTCACCACGACCACGGTCTGGCCTTGATCCGCGATGTCGCGGAGTATCTTGAACACCTGTTGGGTCGAGACGGTATCGAGGGCGCCGGTCGGCTCGTCGGCGACGATGATCTCGGGGCTATTGGCGAGCGCGCGGGCGATGGCGACACGCTGGCGTTGGCCGCCGGAGAGCTGGTTGGGGCGCTTGTTGGCGTGCTCGCCGAGGCCGAGCGAGCCCAGCAGCGAAAGTCCGCGCTCGCGCATCTCAGGCTCGCTCATCTTGCCTGCGGCCCGCATTGGCAGCAGCACGTTGTCGAGCGAGGTGAACTCCGGCAGCAGGAAGTGGAACTGGAACACGAAGCCGCATTTGGTCAGGCGTACGTCAGCGCGTTCCGATTCCGACAGTTTCGAGGTCGGCTCGCCGCAGATGACGACTTCGCCCTCGCTGGGCGCATCGAGCAGGCCCAGGAGATAGAGCAGGGACGATTTGCCCGATCCCGACGGTCCTGTGATGGCAAGGAATTCGCCCTTCTTCACCGAAAGGTCGATACCGTTGACGAGCGTGTGCGCGACATCGCCCTCGATGCGTCGAACCAGTTCCACGGCCTGCAATGCGATCTCGCTCATGATGCTCCCCGAATGATTTCGACCGGCTGCACGCGCGTCGCCTTGCGCGCCGGAAAATAGGCTGCGCCCGCGCAGCATAGAAGGGATATGCCGCCGACCACCACATAGTGCGTCAGCGAATAGTGAATCGACAGCGGAACGGTCGTGCCCGTCAGCGGATTGAAGATCGTGATCTTCGACCAGCCGTAGCAGAGCAGGTAACCGAGCATCCATCCGAACAGAATGCCGACCAGGCCGATGATGGCGGCCTCGATGATGAAAATCCGGCGCACAGCATATTCGCGCATGCCCAGCGACTTCATGATCGCGATGTCCTGGCGCTTCTCGTGCGTGATCGTCGAGATGATGTTGTAGGTGGCAAAGGAGGACGTCAGCAGCATCGCGCCCATCACCGTTAGCACGATGAAATCGCGCACGGTGAAGGACGACAGCAGGTCGGCATTGGCTTCCTGCCAGGACACGGACTTGTAGCCGGTCTGCGCTTCGACCTGCGCCGCCACCTTTTGCGCCAGCATGGGATCGTTCAGCCGCAATCGCAGCTGGTTGACCACGCCGCTTTGCCCCATGATGATCTGCGCCGGACCCATCAATGAATAGATCTGGCTCTCATCGATGCTCCTCAGGCCGGAGCGAAACAGCCCGGCCACCGTCGAATTGAGCTGGATGCCCTGGCCGCCGATCAGGAGTACGGTATTGCCGGTCTTGACGCCGAGTTTCTCGGCCAGCGCCTCACCCATGAGGATGCCGTTCGGCGCTCGCGAAAGATCCTCGATCTTTCCCTCGCGCATCTGCGCGGCGAGTTTCGAGACGTGAACTTCACGGCGCGGATCGATGCCGGTCAGGCTGATGCCGATGCGCGCGCCGCCATGGTTGATGATCGCGGTGGATTTTGCCGAGGGCGCTACGTCGCCGGGGATCCAGGAGCGCAGCGAACCCATCACCGATTCCGGATATTTGATTCCGGGACGCTTGCCGACATTGGCGATGTCGGACATCTGCACCGCCGCGTATTCCTGGTCCGCCGGCTGCGTCGGCACCGAGCGCCGCTCGTCCTCGATCGTGATATGCGGCATGGTGTCGACCAGCTGCCGCAGGAAGTCGAGCTGCGAACCCTGCATCAGGCCCGCCATCATGATGGTGAAGCCCACCCCCATGGAAACGCCCGCCATGCCGACCAGGGTCTGCCGCACCCGGGTGCTGACATGGGTCCACGCGATGTTGAACAGGAGTTTCACGGCGGCTACCTGCTGTTGCTGATCATGCGGCGACGGGCATCGTTGACGACCGAATCGATGTGCGCGGTCATCGCGGCCGAAATCACGGCGTCATCGGGGTCCGAAGGTGTCATGGGGGCCGCGGCGACCACGGCTGCCTCGGGGGCTACGCCGGGCGGATCGATCGGTTCGCTCACGGCTGTGGGCTCCTCGGCTCTGGCCGGGCTGTTTTCGATGCGAACCCTGGCGCCGTCGGCAAGATCGGTGCGTGCCGGCGAAAGGACCTGCGTGCCTTTGAGGACGTCGCCGATGATCTCGACGTTGCGGCTGCCGCGGACGCCGATGGTGACGGGCACGCGGCTGATCCGGCCGTCGTCGACCGTCTGAACCGACCCGCCGGCGATGGCTTCCGCCGGCACGACGATCGCTGCCTGCTTCTCACGATAGATGATGTTGGCCTCGACCGACATGCCGATCCGCAGCGGCGTATCCTGCGGCAATCGCAAGTAGACGCGGAAGGTCTTGCGGGTCGGGTCGCCCTTGGGCGTGATCTGCGACACGCTTGCGCGCAGTACCCGTCCCGGAAAGGCCTCGCTGCGCAGCAAGGCCTTCTGGCCGGCGGCGATGCGGTTGATCTCTTCCTCGTTGATCTCGGCGACGACCTGCATCGGGGCGGGCGGTCCCACCCAGAACAGCACATCGGTGGGACCGGCGATCTCGCCGACTTCGCCGTCGCGCCGCAGCACCATGCCGTCGAGCGGCGCCCTCAGCAGCAGCGAGTCGAGCCGCACTTTTTGGGCGGCGATCCGCGATTTTGCTTCCTCGAGCCTGGTCCAGCGCTGCTCGTATTCGGTGCGCGCGGCGTCGCTCCTGTCGCGATCCTTCTCGGCACGCGCCAGGTCGCGCTCGAGCTGGCCGCGATTGATTTCCATCTGGTCCAGCGCGCTGCGCTCCTCGGCGTCGTCCTGGCGGCCGAGGACCTGGCCGACCTTGACCACCTGTCCCTCGCATCGGCAGAGCTCGACCAGCCGGCGGCGCTGCAGCGGAACCACCTTGGCCCAGCGCTCGGGCTCGACGGTCCCGGTTCCGTAAACGGCTTCGGAGACCGGCGCGAGGCCGGCAACGCTCGTGGTCACCAGCGACGGATGAAGGAAGCGGGAGTAGCCGTAATAACCGGCCGCTGCCGCGGCGATCGCCAGGATTCCGGTTGCGATGAGGTGTTTCTGTAATTTCATGACACGCGTCCTGTGAATTAGAAGCCGAACCGCTTGCGCAGGCCCGTTGGAACCTGGTCGAGCAGATCACGAGCATCGTCTTGCCTTGCACTCTTCGCGGCAGGAGCCGATGTGGCTTTGGACGGTGCGGGCAACGTCGTGATGCTGGAGGTTGACGCCGGCTGCGAGACCGTGGCCGACGGTGCGGCCGCAGGCGCCGGCTGCACGACGGCTGGGGCGGGCGAGGGCGCAGTCGCCGTGGGTTGAGCGGGCGGATTCTCGACAGCTCTTTCAATCCCCGAGGTCTTGCCTACTCCGGCAGTCCGAACGGCGCGCCAGGCCCGTGCCGCCACCACGGCGCGGCCGATCTCGTCGCTCGTCATCTTGCTCATGAGTACCGACATCAGTTGCTGCGCGCCGTTGCGGTACTCGTCGACCTGGCTTGCCGAGGAGACGATGTAGGCCCAGCTATAGGCCTTCACTTTGTCCTTCTCGATGCCGCGCCCGCTGGCGTAGAGGCCGGCAACGATCAACATGCCGTGGGAGTGGCCCTGATCGGCCGCGCGCAAGAACCAGCGAAATGCTTCCGTGTCGCTGCGCTGACGCCCGGCCCCTGCCGCATAAATCGCTCCAAGATTGAACTGGGCCTCGTCGTCGCCCGCTCGCGCTGATTGCTCGTAGCGATCGGCCATGTCCCGGTCGGACGCGGGGTCGGCAACCGCCATGCGGAGGTCGGCGAGCAAAGTGCAGCAGCAAGCGGCTACGACAACTGCCTGCTTCAGACCCCGCGAAATCGTGGAACCAAATCCGGCCCGGAACGACCGGTGCGAGATTGAAGTGATCGATCGGAAATCTCGGATGTGACGCATGGCCTGTACGCCTTCAGCTTTGCTCTTCGTCTTGGAAACGATCGCCTGCGCGGTCGCGCAGGCAGCACATCTCTTGCGGATCGAGCGGCTGACGCGGGCCTAGTCCCCCCACACGCCTCTCGTGAGCAAGAACCTAGCCGACCTCCGTGCGGAAAGATGTGCGACGCGTCACATTTCGGATTTGCGATTGCTGGAACCCGGTATTCCCAGACGGTTCCATTCGACGCGTATTGAGCGCGAACCCCGGGGCAAATGCGTTCGAGGAAATGGCTTTATCGCGCAAACATTGCGGATCAAGCGCCTCCGCTGGCGCGTCGGGCCCTTGCAGGCGAACCTGCGCGGCGTTTCAAGTCTCCGACTTCAGGTCGGCGAACGCCTCTTTGAGGTAGGCTGCGACAGGTCGCTTGCCCTCGTCGCGATTCCAGTTGTCGATCGCAAGACGCAATGCTCCGATCGACATCATGGCGACGATGCGGAGCGCTGGTTTCCGCTTCGGCTGCGGCCACATCTGGCAGAGCGCGTCGAATACGGCTTGCTCCTGCTCCACATATTTCGCCTGGTGTCGTATGCGAAGCGCCTCCGTCGCGCACATCAGGCGTTCGATCACCCTGGTCTGCTTGTAATCGGGCTGAAAGCGGGTCGTCAGCTGCAGCAAGGCGTTCTTCACGGCGCTGAGGGGTGATTGTTTGGTCGACTGCTCGAGCAGGGCAGTTCGCATCGTCTCGGTGAAACCACCGTCCTGCCAGGCCAGCAGGATCTCTTCCTTGGATTTGAAGTAGTAGAAGAACGTCCGCCGCGAGATCCCCGCTGCCTCGGCTATCGCGTCGAGCGTCGTCGCCTCGTAGCCGTTGGACAGAAACAGCTTCAGTCCTTGCTCGGCAATGCGATGCAGCGTCTCGCGTCGCTTCCGCTCGCGCAGGCCTTCCTTCCTGGGAGGCGATCTTTCCATGGCAGGTCACGATTTTATTATTTTTAAATTACACCGAGTGTAATATAATATTACACTCGGTGTGAATTATGTTCAAGGTGTGTTGATGGACGGCAGGGTGGGCAGCGATATTGCTTCGCGACGTTTTCGGTCCGATCATGGACATGGCGCATCTGGAGTTGCGTCGCCTTCCAGGCCGCCCGTCGAAGACGGGCCGGGCCGCATGACGCGACGGTATCTCAGCGCCATGCTGGTTGCCGTTGCGGTCACCGCCGCGGCCCCGGTGAACCCGGCGCGAGCGCAGCCCGCCGCGCCCTCTTTCATCGATTTCGACTGGACCGACTCCGCGCGTTCGCGGGACGTGCCGGCGCGCCTGCATTGGCCTGCGGGTGTCGCGCCGGGGGCGCGCGTCCCGCTCATCGTGTTCTCCCATGGCATCGGCGGCTCCCGCCGGGGCTACAGCTATCTGGCGCGGTACTGGTCCGCCCGTGGCATTGCGAGCTTGCACGTTCAGCATGCGGGCAGCGATTCGTCGCTCTGGATAGGCAATCCTCTCGGCGTCGTGGGCCGCTTGCAGCGGGCGGCTCATGAGAGCGAGGCGTTGGCGCGGGCCCGGGATCTGCGCTTCGCCCTGGACCGCGTGCTGTCGAGCCCCTACGGCGCCCGGATCGACCGCCAGCGTATCGTGGCGGCCGGCCATTCATATGGCGCAAACACGGCGCTTCTTGCGGTGGGTGCCCGCGTGATGCGGGAAGGGCAGTGGGTCGAGGCCCGCGATCCGCGCTTTGCGGCGGCGATCATGATCTCGGCGCCGCCGTTCTACGGCGAGTCCGATCTGGCGTCGGTGCTGGGCAAGATCGCGGTCCCGAACCTGCACGTGACCGCGACCAATGACGTCATCGAAATTCCCGGATACCGCTCGCCCGCTGCCGATCGGCTGGCCGTCTTCAATGCCGTCGCCACACCGCGCAAGCTGCTTGCCGTGTTTGAGGGCGGCTCGCACAGCATCTTTACCGATCGATCGTTCACCGGCGGTCCGGCGCTGAATCCGAAAGTGAAGACTGCGACGGCAGAACTCACTCTGGCCTTCCTCGACCTGGCCTTCGACGGCAACGGGACCACGCTGGCCCGCTGGAATGCAACATGGCAGCCAATTCTGGCATCGGCGCCCGGCGCCGCGCCTTTCCCCTTTCCGGTCGCGCGTTCCCGGCGCATGGTCCAGGGGGCGGCGGTCGGCCTTGTTCCCTCGCCATGAGATGGTCAGTCGTAGCGACATTGGGCCTGATGACTTCCGGTTGCGCGACCGCTCCGCTGGAGCGGTCCGGGTCGTTGGTCTCTTACGACGATCTGAAATCGTCAGATGGCGTTCTGACCAAGTCGCAGATTCGAATCAGCAAGGCTGATGTTCTCGCTGCGAAGACCGCGCGGATCGAGCCGGCCGCATTCACGGTCGCCGCGGCAAGCCAGCCGTTCTCGGAAAAGCAGCGCAGCCTGATCAAGAATGCGATAAGCAGATCGATGTGTTTCACGCTGAGCGAGCGATTCCGCATGGTAGCGCCGACGGAAGCGGCTGACTTGAGCGTCTGGGCGGTTATTACCCATATTGCGCCGACCGACGCGACCGCCGCCGGCGTCTCGAAGGTCGCGAGCGTTGTACCGTCTGTCGTTGCTCCCGGCGTACCCATCCCTGTGCCGCGGCTTCCGATCGGACTCGGGAGCCTGTCCGTGGAGGCCGAGGCCCGCGATCGCAACGGCAGCCAAAAGGCTGCCATGATCTGGGCGCGCGGAGCGAATTCCTTCACCAGCCCTCCGCGTGTATCGACCGAGGCGGATGCCTACGATCTCGCCGGCGCCTTCGGGGACGATTTCGGCAAGTTCCTCGTTACTGCCGAGAGTCCGTTCGGCAAGGTCTCGGAGCCGCCATCCATCGACCGCCTGAAGGCCACTCTCGGCGGCGCCCCGAAGGAGGCGGTTTGTGAAGCATTCGGGCGAGCACCGGAACTGCCCGGCCTGATCGGCGAGAGAATTGGGCTGCCGCCGGACTGGACCGACCAGGGCACGCCGGCGGCTGTAGCATCGGAAGCGCCTGACATTGCCCTCGCTTCCGATCCTTCGAGAGGAAATTGAGCGGACGGTCTGCCGGCGACCTCGACATTTCGACCGGAACTGCGGTGGCAGCGACGCGCCGATAGTGCTTGAGTGGCCCTGCGCTTGAAGCTCCGGGTCGATCGAGATCGGGCGACGCGCCTTGTCGAAGGAAGGCCGCCACCATGAATGACATCGGCGAACTCTTCATCCTCGGCTTCTATGGCAAGACCGTCCCGGCATGGCTGAAGCAATTCGCAAGCCGATATCGCCTCGGCGGCGTCATCCTGTTCGACTATTCCTGCCGGACACGGGAATACGACAACAATATCGACTCGCCCGGGCAGCTACAGGCGCTATGCGCCGAGATCGCTGCGCTGCCTTCTGCGCCGATGGTGTTCATCGATCAGGAGGGTGGCCTGGTGCGTCGGCTGAAGGAGAGCCGCGGTTTCGCCCCTCTGCCCAGCGCAAGGGATTTCAACCGCCTCACGCCGGAGCGAAAGCGAGAAATTTTGACCGCGAGTTTTGCGGAGATGCGGCGGCTCGGCATCCACTACGATTTCGCGCCTGATATCGATGTCGACTACAATCCCGACAATCCCAACATCGGCAGGATCCAGCGTTCCTACTCCGCCGATATTGCCGAGGTCGAAGCCAACGCGTTGCTGATGAGCGAGGTGGCGCAGGCGCAGCGCGTCGGCCTCTGCCTGAAGCATTTTCCCGGTATCGGCGGTGCGGTCGTGGATTCGCATCAGGAGTTCATGGATATTTCCGATTCCCTTCGTCCCGAGCAGGAAGAGCTTTTCTACTCGCTGGCCCCGAAGGTGTTCGGCGACGCGGTACTGGTCAGCCACGCCATCGTGCGGCAGTGGGACACCGGCAATCCGATGACTCTGTCCGCAATCGGCCTCGGCCGTTTGCGCCAACGCCTCCCTGACACGCTTCTGGTCACCGACGATATGCAGATGCAGGGATTGCAGCGGGCGATGGGCACAAGGGAGGCCAGCCTGCGATCGCTCAAGGCCGGCATCGACATGCTCTGCATCGGCAACAACTTGTTCGACCAGGAACAGGAGATGGCCGCCATCGCCGAATACATCGGCCAGTCCCTGCGCTCCGGCGCACTGTCTGGCGGGGCGATCGAAAAATCGATCGCCCGGGTACGCCAGCGAAAGGCGCTGTTGACGGGTGGAACCCCGTGAATGCCCGGAGCCCCTCCGACGAACGATCAGTTGCCTTGCGAGGCTGTCGAGACTAAAAGCCCTCCTTCACCGGAAAAACCGCCGATGGCCCACAATTTCGCGATCAATGACGACGTCCATCATCAGCAGCAGGGCCCGCAGGGCCGCGCCACGGTGAAGGAACGCAGCGTCTACACCATCGTCACCTGTCTGCCGATCGAAGCCGACGGCCGTCCGCGTTACCGCATCAAGAGCAAGACCGATAATATCGAGCGCGTCGTGACCGAGGAACAGATCTCCCGGCTCGGCTGATCTCCAGTCTCTTCCCTCGAAAGCCTCTTCCCTCAGATATTCCGCCGTCCGGCGCGACTTGTTGCGCGTAGCAACCCGGCGATCTCTGCCCGTCTTTAGGCGGGGAGGGGCTGCGTTGGCGCGCGGGCTGCTCCCTCCTCGCGGGGGTGCCGGAACCGGGATGGCTATTAAGAAGGCAAATGTAATTCATGCGCGACGGGCGACGGGCCTCCGGGAATTTCTTACCGCTGGTCCGATTCTGGGCTGAAAAAAGCCGGGGCGGGCGGCATTTTCTGGCGGTTTTTGCCGAATTCCGATTATTTCCCGGAAAAAGACAGACTTTTACCGTATTCTTACTGGCGCTGAAATTAACCATCAGGGCGAGTGGAACCGATAAAATAGTTATATGTCAGGAAAAGACCACCGAGCCGCTGATTCGCACTTCTCCAGGAAGATGGAAAGCATCACGCCTCTTGAAGACCAGATCGTGCAGATCTCTGCCGCGCGCACCCGCGCGTCGGACGAGGCGGGAGCGGCGATCGCCCGGCAGTTGAACGGGCCCCTCACGGCGCTGCTGCTCTACATGAATGAAATCAAGCAGCACAGCCATCAATTCTCCCAGGCGCCCGGCAATCGGGTCTACCTGCAGCAGGTGGTGGAGAATGCGCTTCAGCAAACCGAGCGGGTCTGTGCGATGCTCAAGCAGATGTCCGCCGCTCATCCGGCGGCGCAGCCGGATGGCAAGCCGGATGCGGAGAGCCTGGCCGCGCGCGGCCGGGATGCTGACCGCAAGCCGCGCGTGATGTTCGCGTCCGAGTCCGGCCAGAAGCCGCTGACCCGGCGCGAGCGCGAGGTGCTGAACCTGATCAGCGAGGGCTGTTCCAACAAGCAGGGCGCCCTGCGCATGAATATCAGCCCGAGAACGTTCGAGAGCCATCGCGCCGAGGCCATGCGCAAGCTCGGCGCCCGCAATACCGCGGATCTCGTTCGCAAGGCGCTGCTGCAGTCCGCCTGATCCCTGTCAGATGTCGCAACGGCCATTCGCGGTTGTCAGCGCAAGGCGCCTATGGCGCTTTCGAGCGAGGTAAACACCGGTTCGCGTGAAGAAAACGCGGAAAAACAAGAATCCGAAGCTTCGGTTCTGATTCAACCAGAACCGCCAATGCACTGGCGTCTCGATTTTGCGGATCGCTGAGGGGCGCGCCAGTCAGCGGGACGGTCCGTTCCGGTATTCAGCAGTGATCTTCCGCGTAGGAGTGTACGCGAGGCGCGGGCCGCGAGAGCACGGTCTGCCTGGGTTGCTCCGGAATGATGGTAATGGTCCAGGCTGGCGGGGTGCTTGCCTTGATTTCCACGATCGAACGAACGTAGCCGGTGACTGCCGATCCGGCGGAACGCGCGGTGGCGGTCCTGCCATTGAACTGGGCGATCCGGAAACGCCGCACTTCCTTCTGATCGCTCGTTTTGAACGTGAACATGAGAGAACCCCCTTCGTCCACGTCACTATCGTTCGTCAACGTTATCCGTCTGTGAAAATCCCTGACCGTAGAAGTACGGCTGATGCCTGCAGCTGAGCGAGGCGGACGTGGTAAAAGCCGGGCGATGGCTCGATGCAGGCCAATCGGCCGCACGTGGTAACCCGCTAGAATGAATCGATGCAGAGGCCAGTGCGGATGGTGGCCTGATGAGGCGCGCGTTGCGCGCCATCGCGTCAACCGGGTTTATCCGGGAAAGACGGCTTCCATCTTCGTCTTCAGCGTTGCCGCGTTGAACGGCTTGACGATGTAGTTGTTCACGCCGGCCTTCTTTGCCGCAATGACGTTTTCGGTCTTCGATTCCGCCGTGATCATGATGAACGGCGTATTGGAGAATTCCGGGCTGGCGCGGACTTCCTTGAGCAACTCGTAGCCGGTCATCGGCTCCATGTTCCAGTCCGAGATGACGAGCCCGTATCGTTTGCTCTGCAGCTTGGCGAGCGCTGCCGATCCATCGCTGGCATCGTCGACGTTCTCGAACCCGATCTGCTTGAGAAGATTGCGGATGATGCGGATCATGGTGCTGTAGTCATCGACCACCAGGATCGGCATCGACAAATCAAAAGCCATGTCCGCACTCCGCGCAGATAACAGGTCGCCGAACACAGGTGAATGCGCGTAGCACGCGAAGGAGATTGAAAACCGCACCCGTCGGCCCGGTGACAATTATCAGGGCTCATTGAACAGTGCGTTAATTCGGTCCCCCGCAGAACCGCTGCGAACTGTCGCGCTTAACCGTAGTTGTACGGTGATGCGCCGCGATTCCCGCAATCCCCGGGCGTAACACGGACGCGACGCGTATCAGTGCGGTCAAATTTCGCCGCCATCGGCCACGCGAGCGGTCAAGCGGCCTCGCAATGGATGCGCGGATGCAGCAATCGGGTGTACTGCGCCTTTACCATCCCATAGCACTCGCACGAAGTCTTGATCAGGCCGTCCAGATTGGTGATCTCGATATGGCCGCGACTGTAATGGATGAAGTTCGCCTGCTGCAGCGTGTTGGCCACCAGCGAAACGCTGTTGCGGCGTGCGCCGATCATCTGCGCCATCGCTTCCTGGGTCAGCACGAGCTTGTCGCTTCCGGAAAGGTCGCGCGTGTGCAGCAGGCACCGCGCCAGCCGGGACTCCACCGAATGCGAGGCGTTGCAGCCCGCGGTCTGCTGGATCTGCGCGTAGACCGCCAGGCCATGGCGCACCAGTGCGGTGCGCAATGTCGCGCTTTGGTCGGCGGCGAAACGAAGTTGGTCGATGTCGATCGTCGAGGCTACGCCCGGTACCAGCACCACGGCGCTGGTCAGTGCGACGGCATCGCCGAACGCCGAGAACGCGCCGAAGATGCTGTCGCGGCCGACCATCGCAATCTGCACATGTTCGCCGCGCGCAAGCTTGACGACGAGCGAAATCACGCCGCGGTGCGGGAGGTAGGCGCGCTTGAGCGTCTCATCGACTTCGATCACCGCCATGTCCTGGCCGAGGTCGGCGCTGCGCAGGTGCGGGCGTATCAACTCGAAGTCGTCCGCCGTCAGCGAGGACAGGAATCCATTCGGTGAGCGAGGGGCTGAATCCAAAGCAGTCTCCTGCCTTACGGGCAAAGCCGGTCTCGGGGCGCCTGGCACGTACGATCCCGATTGCAGGATGATCCCTGCCCATATCGTTGGCAAGGAAAATTGCCCCCAGGAAATATGTTGCTGGTGCCGCAGGTTGCTTCACGGAAGCGTGAAAGGGCGTTTGCCGGACGCTTCCATCTGCGACAGCCCGACACTTGGCGCGCTTGGCGACCGGTCGCATTTCTTCGGGATTCAAGGCTGCGCTCGCACGCATTCTCTTCCTGAGTCGTGGGCGTGTCCGAGGTGTGATGGAGGCGGCTGCCTTTTGGAAATGCGCACCAGGATCAATTCGGTCTTGCGCGTGCGCGGATAGTTTGCGTGGAGCGTTCGCGCCGTCGGCAGCAGCATCGCTGACCCCGCCAACCGGCTTCCGCGCTCGCAGCCATGAGCCGCACGATTGACCGTCTACGCCGAATTCACCGCAAGCCGCCGAAGCAGCAATCCGCGCGGTAAGGTTCTATTTACCATAAATGACAGTAGACAGCGATTTCTTGCGCTACCCATTCGTACGGACGGTCGAATTAACGAATGCGTAGCGTGAGAGGACCAGTGTGGCACGGACGCCCAGTGAAAGTTGTGGCGTTGCGTCAATAGTGTTCATCCAGAAGGATATGAGTAATGTCAGGTATTGTTCTCTCGTCGTCGGTTCGCCAGAACCTCCTCTCGCTGCAGTCGACCGCTGATCTGCTCGCCACCACGCAGAATCGGCTTGCCACCGGCAAGAAGGTCAACACGGCCCTCGATAACCCCACCAACTATTTCACTGCGTCGTCGCTCGACGCGCGCGCCGGTGACATCAACAATCTCCTCGACGGCATCGGCAACGGCGTGCAGGTCCTGCAGGCTGCCAACACCGGCATCACCTCGCTGCAGAAGCTCGTTGACTCCGCCAAGTCTGTCGCCAATCAGGCGCTGCAAACGACGGTCGGTTTCTCGACCAAGTCCTCGTTCACGTCCGTCGTGATCGACGGCGCAACGGCCGACAACCTCGTCGCCGATCAGGATCCGATCAACGCCGCCTTCACCGGTACTGTAGCTCCGCAGCGCGGCGCGTATGTCAGCACCACGCTGACCGCGGGCACCCAGCTGACGGTGACCGGCCCTGCCAACGCGACCCCTTCGACGCTGCTGTCGGCCCTCACCCTCACCACTGGTGTCGCTGCTGCCGATACGCTTATCGTCAACGGCAAGACGATCACCTTCGAGGCGGGCGCGAATGGCCTCGTCGGTTCGGCCAACGCCTATACGATGGGTGTCGATACCTCGTTGACCGACCTGGTCGCGGCGATCGACACGCTGTCGGGCAATACGACCCCGGCCAACGCATCGACGGCTACGGGCGGCATCATCACCCTGAAGACAGGTACGGCTTCCGACCTCGCCGTAAGCGGTACCGCGCTCGCCAAGCTCGGGCTCGCCGCCGCCGCTGCCAACACCGGTAGCCGTACGGGTGGCGCCGTGACTGCCGCCTCCCTGGTCGGCGGCACCAAGCTGAACGTCGGCGATGGTACGGCTGCTTCGTTGTCGAACGGCTTCGCGGTGGGTGACACCGTCACCGTCAACGGCAAGACGCTGACCTTCGTGGCCGCGACCGCGACCGGTAACGACCCGAACGAAATCAAGATCGATAGCGACGTCACCGGCCTGCTGGGGAAGATCGACGGTCTGACCGGCTCGTCGACGCCCTCGACGATCACCGGCAATCAGATCACGCTGAACACCGGCACGCTGAGCGATTTGACGATCACCAGCAGCAACTCTGCGGCCCTTACCGCGCTCGGCCTGGCAGGCGGCGTGACCCAGGCCCGCACCACGGTACAGGGCGTGCTGGAAGGCAAGACCCTGAAGATCGCGGCGACCGGCGGAGGTACTGCCACCGACATCGTGTTCGGCGCGGCTGCCGGCCGGATCTCCAACCTCAACCAGCTGAACGACGCTCTTGCGGCCAACAACCTGCAGGCCACGTTCGTGTCCGGCAAGCTGACGATCACCACGACGAACGAAGCGGCTTCGGCCACGATCGGTGCGATCACCGGTTCCGCGGTTGGCGCCAGCCAGGCGTTCGCTGCCGGTACCACGGCTCCGGCTCCGATCGTTGACGCATCGGCCAAGTTGACCCGGGACAACCTGGTCATTCAGTACAACAACATCATCAATCAGATCACCACCACCACGCAGGATGCGTCCTACAACGGCATCAACCTGCTCGGGGGTGACACTCTGAAGCTGACCTTCAACGAAACCGGCAAGTCCACGCTGAACATCCAGGGCGTGAACTTCAACCCGGCCGGCCTTGGCCTCGACGTCCTGAGCACGGGCGCCTTCAAGGACAACGCTGCGATCAACACCATCGTCACGGCGCTGAACGGCGCATCGTCCACGCTTCGTTCCCAGGCTTCGGCCTTTGGTTCGAACCTGTCGATCGTGCAGATCCGTCAGGACTTCTCGAAGAACCTGATCAACGTGCTGCAGACCGGCTCGTCGAACCTGACGCTGGCCGACACCAACGAGGAAGCGGCGAACAGCCAAGCGCTGTCGACCCGCCAGTCGATCGCGGTGTCCGCGCTGGCGCTGGCCAACCAGAGCCAGCAGAGCGTGCTCCAGCTGCTCCGCTAAGCGGGACGACGTCTACGATCAAGGCGGCGGGGAAAACCCCGCCGCCACCCTCGAACTGAATCCGTGAAGATCGGATGGCGGCGCGTATTGCCGTTCATTCATGTGAACGATGTTTCCCGAAGGTCGCGAGTTCGGCTCGCGCGTGTCTTCGGACGGGAGACGACAGTGCCGCTACGTGTCGAACTGAAGCCGTTTGAAAGAATCGTGATCGGCGAAACCGTCCTGGTCAACTCAGGTACGCGCACCTCATTCCTGATCGACGGCGACGCGCCAATCCTGCGCGAAAGAGATACCATCACGCCCGAGACGGCCAATACGCCGGCCAAGCGTCTCTATCTCTGCGTTCAGACCATGTATTTGAAGAACGACATTCCGCGCTACCGGACCGCGTATCAAGGCTTCCTGCGCGCGCTGCGCGATGCCTGTCCAGGTGACCGCCTCGCAATTGACGCCGCCAACAACCATGTCTCCGCAGGCGCGCTGTACAAGGCGCTCAAGGAAATTCGGAAACTGGTCAAGCGCGAAGACGCGCTGCTCGCGGCCTGAGCGCTCCGACCTGAGCCGCGCGCGCTTTCATGAAGCCGACAGCCGCGAAATCATCCCGTGACCATGACGGTCCCGGGCGTGTCGTTGCGCGTTCTGCCTGGCGCCTCGATCGCGCCAGTGCGACAGCGCGTATCGACATTATTCACCTTATCCGTATTAGCACGGACCGTGAAATTAAGTGGCTGTGAAACCCGAAAGGTTATGCCTGAGAGACGACCGGCATTTCTGAATTTTCCTGGGAAGGCGAGCTCACATGGACGATCTGTTGCGGGAATTCCTGACGGAGACCAACGAGAGCCTGGACACGGTCGACAATCAGTTGGTGCGGTTCGAGCAGGACCCGAGCGACGCGAAGATTCTGGATAACATCTTTCGCCTGGTCCACACCATCAAGGGCACCTGCGGCTTCCTGGGCTTGCCGCGGCTGGAAGCGCTGGCGCATGCCGGCGAGACGCTGATGGGCAAGTTCCGCGACGGCATGCCGGTCAAGGCCGAAGCCGTGACGCTGATCCTGTCCTCGATCGACCGCATCAAGGAGATCCTGGCCGGGTTGGAGGCCACCGAGACCGAGCCCGAGGGGACCGACGAAGACCTGATCGAGCGGCTGCACGCGATGGCCGAAGGCGGCCACCACGCGGAAGCCGAAGCCGAGCCTGCGCCCGTGGTGGCCGCGCCGCCGGTTGCGCCCGCGATGACCCAGGAAGCCGTCAAGGAAGTTGCCAAGGGTACGCTGGTCGAGCAGGTGTTGGAGCGTCCGCTGCGTCCGGGCGAAGTCTCGCTCGACGACCTCGAGCGCGCCTTCCGCGAGACCGCGACCGAAGCCGCCCCCGCTCCCAAGGCTGCTCCGAAGCCTGCGCCCGCGCCTGCGGCCAAGGAAGTCAAAGCTGAAGCCAGGGTATCCGCCAAGGAGACAGCCAAGGCCAAGCCGGCGCGCAAGGCCGCCGCTTCTCCCGAGGCCGACGGCGAGGTCGCCGACAAGATCGCCAACCAGTCGATCCGCGTCAACGTCGACACGCTCGAACATTTGATGACCATGGTCTCCGAACTGGTGCTGACCCGCAACCAGCTCCTGGAAATCTCCCGCCGCAACGAGGACACCGAGTTCAAGGTGCCGCTGCAGCGCCTCTCCAACGTCACCGCCGAACTGCAGGAAGGCGTCATGAAGACGCGGATGCAGCCGATCGGCAACGCCTGGCAGAAGCTGCCGCGCATCGTCCGCGATCTCTCCGGCGAACTCGGCAAGCAGATCGAACTGGAGATGCACGGCGCCGACACCGAGCTCGACCGCCAGGTGCTCGACCTGATCAAGGATCCGTTGACGCACATGGTGCGCAACTCCGCCGACCACGGCCTGGAGACGCCGGCCGAACGTCTCGCGAGCGGCAAGGGCGAGCAGGGCACGATTCGGCTCTCCGCCTATCACGAGGGCGGCCACATCATCATCTGCATCGCCGACAACGGCCGCGGGCTCAACACCGAGCGGATCAAGGCCAAGGCGCTCCAGAACGGTCTCGTCAGCGAGACCGAACTGGAGAAGATGACCGAAGCCCAGATCCACAAGTTCATCTTCGCGCCGGGCTTCTCGACCGCAGCGCAGGTCACCTCGGTCTCCGGCCGCGGCGTCGGCATGGACGTGGTGCGCACCAATATCGACCAGATCGGCGGCACCATCGACATCAAGTCGGTGGCCGGCGAGGGCTCCTCCGTCACCATCAAGATCCCGCTGACGCTCGCGATCGTCTCGGCGCTGATCGTGGAAGCCGCCGGCGACCGCTTTGCGATCCCGCAACTGTCGGTGGTCGAACTGGTGCGGGCGCGCGCCAACTCCGAACACCGCATCGAGCGCATCAAGGACACCGCGGTATTGCGCCTGCGCAACAAGCTGTTGCCGCTGATGCACCTGAAGAAGCTGTTGAAGATCGACGACGGCACGTCGAGCGATCCCGAGAACGGCTTCATCGTGGTGACGCAGGTCGGCAACCAGACCTTCGGCATCGTGGTCGACGGCGTGTTCCACACCGAGGAAATCGTGGTCAAGCCGATGTCGACCAAGCTGCGGCATATCGACATGTTCTCCGGCAACACCATCCTGGGCGATGGCGCGGTCATCATGATCATCGATCCCAACGGCATTGCGAAGGCGCTCGGCGCCGCCGGCCAGTCCAGCCACGAGATCTCGGACGAGAACGCCGCCTCGCATGCGATGTCCGGCGAGCAGATGACCTCGCTATTGGTGTTCCGCGCCGGCTCGGACGAGCCCAAGGCGGTGCCGCTCGGGCTCGTCACGCGTCTGGAAGAGATCGCCACCGACAAGATCGAACTCAGTAACGGTCGCTACATGGTGCAGTACCGCGAGCAGCTGATGCCGCTGGTGCAGATGAAGGGCGTCAACGTCCAGACCCAGGGCTCGCAGCCGATCCTGGTGTTCGCCGACGACGGCCGCTCGATGGGGCTCGTGGTCGACGAGATCATCGACATCGTCGAGGAGCGGCTGCACATCGAGGTTGCCGGCGCCGGCGAGGGCATTCTCGGCTCGGCCGTGATCAAGGGCCAGGCCACCGAGGTGATCGACGTCGGCCACTTCCTGCCGATGGCGTTCGCCGACTGGTTCTCGCGCAAGGAGATGCGCGCATCCTCGACGGCGCAATCGCTGCTGCTGGTGGATGACTCGGCGTTCTTCCGCAACATGCTGGCTCCGGTGCTGAAGGCGGCCGGCTACAAGGTGCGGGTCGCGGTCAACGCGCAAGAGGGGCTGCTGGCGCTGCGCTCGCAGAACTTCGACGTGGTGCTGACCGACATCGAGATGCCGGACATGAACGGCTTCGAATTCGCCGAGACGATCCGCGCCGACCAGCATCTCAACAAGATGCCGATCATTGCGCTGTCCTCGCTGGTGTCGCCGGCGGCGATCGAGCGCGGCCGGCAGGCCGGCTTCCACGATTATGTCGCCAAGTTCGACCGTCCCGGCCTGATCGCGGCGCTGAAGGAACAGACCGCCGACGTGCAGAAAGCGGCGTAAGGGAACAGAGACATGACAACCAAGACCGAGACCATCGAGGGATCCGTGGCCGAATACGTGACCGCCGTGATCGGCGGGCAATTGTTCGGCCTGCCGATCTCGCGGGTGCAGGACGTGTTCATGCCGGAACGGCTGACGCGGGTGCCGCTGTCGTCGGCGGAGATCGCCGGCGTGCTCAACCTGCGCGGCCGCATCGTAACCGTGGTCGACATGCGCGCGCGGCTCGGCTTGCCGAAGAACGATGACGGCAAGCCGCCGATGGCGGTCGGCGTCGACCTGCGCGGCGAATCCTATGGCCTCCTGATCGACCAGATCGGCGAGGTGCTGCGGCTGCCCGATGACGGCCGCGAGGAAAACCCCGTCAATCTCGACCAGCGCTTCGCCAAGCTCGCCGGCGGCGTCCATCGTCTCGACGGCCAGCTGATGGTCGTGCTCGACGTCGATCGCGTCCTCGAAATCGTGCCTGACTTGATGGCCGCATAAATTCGGAAGCAAGCAGACCAAACCGCAATCACAGATATCCCCGAGGGGGATGTTGGGAAGCAGAGGCCTGAAATGAGAACATGTCTTGTCGTCGACGACTCGAGCGTCATCCGGAAAGTCGCCCGCCGCATCCTCGAAAGTCTGGATTTCCAGATCGTCGAAGCCGAGGACGGCGAGAAGGCGCTCGAAGTGTGCAAGCGCGCGATGCCGGAGGCTGTCCTGCTCGACTGGAACATGCCGGTCATGGACGGTTACGAATTCCTCGGCAACCTGCGCCGGATGCCCGGCGGCGATGCGCCCAAGGTCGTGTTCTGCACCACCGAAAACGACGTCGCACACATTGCGCGCGCGCTGCATGCCGGTGCCAACGAGTACATCATGAAGCCGTTCGACAAGGACATCGTTACCGCGAAATTCCAGGAAGTCGGGCTGATCTGATCGGCCCGTTGCGTTCCGGGGCTCAACGGCCTTCGGCGTTATCGTTTATGTATTTGTGCCGCTGCGTCGTTTTCTGGTGAAAAAGTAATGAGTGTTGCGTTGATGAGTTCCCCGGCCGCCGCCCCGACACGGCAACGCAAGTTGCGCGTGATGGTGGTCGACGACTCCGTTGTGATCCGCGGAATGATTTCGCGCTGGATCGGGGCCGAGCCGGATATGGAGGTGACAGCCTCCTTGCGCACCGGCCTCGATGCCGTCAACCAGCTCGAGCGCGTCAACCCTGACGTCGCCGTGCTCGACATCGAAATGCCCGAACTCGATGGCATTTCGGCGCTGCCGCGGCTGCTGGCAAAGAAGCGCGACCTCGTCATCATCATGGCATCGACGCTGACCCGCCGTAACGCGGAAATCAGCTTCAAGGCGCTTTCGCTCGGCGCGTCCGATTACATTCCGAAGCCGGAGAGCACGCGCGAGGCCACCGCCGCCGAGACTTTCCACCACGATCTGATCCAGAAAATCCGCCATCTTGGTGCCAAGGCGCTGCGCCGCGCTGCATCGACATGTCCCTCCACGAGTGCGCCTGCCGCGCCCGCTGTCGACCGGGCACGCGAAGTAACGGCCCGGCCGGCCGCGGCACCGGCTGCGCCCGTACAACTGGCACGCCGGCCGTTCGGTAACCTTGCGCCGCGCGTGCTCCTGATCGGTTCGTCGACCGGCGGCCCGCAGGCCCTGATGACGCTGATCGCCGACATCGGCCCGGTGATCGATCGCTTTCCGGTGCTGATCACCCAGCACATGCCGCCGACCTTCACCACGATTCTCGCCGAGCATCTGGCGCGTGCGAGCCGCCGGCCGGCGCATGAGGCTGTCGACGGCGAAGTCGTCAAGGCGGGCCGGATCTATCTGGCGCCGGGTGGCCGCCACATGCGCGTGGTGCGTCATGGCGCCGAAACGGCAATCGCGCTCGATGACGGCCCGCCAGTGAATTTCTGCAAGCCCGCGGTCGACCCGTTGTTCAGTTCCGCGATCGATGTCTGGCAGGGCGGCATCCTGTCGGTCATCCTCACCGGCATGGGCTCGGACGGCATGCGCGGCGGCAAGGAGATCGTTGCCGCCGGTGGCAGCGTGATCGCCCAGGACGAAGCCACGAGCGTGGTCTGGGGCATGCCGGGTGCGGCCGCCAATGCCGGCATCTGCGCCGCCGTCCTGCCACTCAATCAGATCGCACCGAAACTCGTTCGGTTGTTTTCGGGAGATCGCTCGTGACGCCGTCAGACTATGAATATCTGCGCAAGCTCCTGAAGGAACGCTCTGGCCTCGACCTGTCTGCCGACAAGCAGTACCTGGTCGAAAGCCGTCTGGTGCCGCTGGCGCGCAAGTCTTCGCTGCAGGGCATTCCCGAACTCGTGCAGAAGATGCGAAATGGCGCCGAGCCGCTGACGGGGGAGGTGGTCGAGGCGATGACCACCAACGAGACCTTCTTCTTTCGCGACAAGATTCCGTTCGATCATTTGAAGGAAGCGGTGATCCCGGCGCTGGTGCAGGCGCGCGCAGCACGCCGCAGTCTCCGCATCTGGTGCGCGGCTTCTTCGACCGGGCAGGAGCCGTATTCGATCGCGATGTGCCTGAAGGAAGCGGGTGCGGCGCTGTCGGGCTGGCGCACCGAAATCGTTGCGACCGACCTGTCGCTGGCCGTGCTGGAAAAATCGAAGGCCGGCATCTTCAGCCAGTTCGAAGTGCAGCGTGGCCTGCCGATCCAGTTGCTGGTGAAGTACTTCACGCAGATCGGCGATCTATGGCAGCTCAATGCCGACATCCGCGGCATGGTGCAGCATCGCCAGCTCAACCTGCTGCAGGACTTTTCCCACCTAGGTACGTTCGACATCATCTTCTGCCGCAACGTGCTGATCTATTTCGATCAGACCACCAAGGCCAGCATCTTCGACCGGCTCTCGCGTATGCTGGAGCCCGATGGGGTGCTGGCGCTCGGCGCCGCCGAATCCGTGGTCGGCATTACCAGTGCCTTCAAGCCGTATCCGGATCGACGCGGGCTCTATCGTCCGAACGTGGCGCCGGCGGCGCGCGGCGGCATCACGCCGATCGGCCTGCGGGCTGCGGCTTCTGCGGCTCGCTGATCCGCATCACAGTATCGCGTGCGGCACGAACCGTGACGTATTGCCGGTGATCGGGTTCTCGTCCTCGCGGATCGACAGACCGCACGGCGTGTGATCGACCAGCCAGCTTCCGAGCACCGGGTATTGATCGGCGAAGCTTGGCATCGGCGCGAAGGCCTGCCGAATGAACCCCTCCGCGCCGTAGGGGCCTTCCTGCTCCGCCAGCGTCGTACCGGCGCTGACGAGCGCGACGTTGGCGCCCTCGCGCGAGTAGAGCGGCTTGCGCACGAACGAGCTTCCGAGCATGGCTGCCTTGGGATCGTCCTCGAAGAAGGCCGGCAGCAGGTTTGGGTGTTTCGGAAACATCTCCCATAGCAGCGGAAGTATGCCCTTGTTGGAAAGGATCGCCTTCCACGGCGGCTCGATCCAGCGCGTCGGCGCACCCGACAGCTTTGCGCCGAACGCATCCTGAAACATCCATTCCCAGGGATAGAGTTTGAAGGCGAGCTCTATGCTGCGGTCGTCGAGGTCGACGAAGTTGCCGTCGTTGCGCAAGCCAATGCTCTCGATGTCGATCATGGTGGTAGTCAGGCCAGCCTGGGTTGCGGTGTCCTGCAGATAGGCGAGCGTGCCGGCATCCTCGGTGTTTTCTGTCATGCCGGCGAGATGAAGGTGCTGGGCGCGGGCGAATTTCTTCCAGGCCTCGATCAGGCGCTCGTGAATCGAATTGAACTGGTCGGCGCGCTTCGGGATGATGTTGCGCTCGATCGCCTGTTCGAGCCAGGTCCACTGAAAAACTGCGGCTTCGAAGATCGAGGTCGGTGTGTCCGCGTTGTATTCCAGCAGTTTCGCCGGGCTCCAGCCGTCGTAGCTAAGGTCGAGGCGGCCGTAAAGGCTGGCATCGTCGCGGTGCCAGCTCTCCGACAGCAACGGCCAGAACGCTTCGGGTATCTTCAGCCGGCGCAGATATTTTTCATCGCCGATCACTCGGCCGACCAGTTCGAGGCACATCGCGTCGATCTCGCCGGTGGGCGCCTCGATCCGGCGTTCGATCTCATCCAGCGTGAAGGCGTAATAGGCCCGCTCGTCCCAGTAGCGTTCGCCGTCGAGGGTGTGAAAATCAAATCCGATGCTTTCAGCGGTGGCCCGCCAGTCGTCGCGTTCGGGGCAGACGATGCGCTGCATGGGCGTCAGCTGCCGCTGGAAAAATGCGAGCCGAACGAATGCGCAAACGCGCCGAAGCCGCCGCGCGCCACCGCGTGCGATCCCGAATCGCTGGTGCCCGACGACGAATGGCTCGATGATGATTGGCTCGATGAGGAACCGCCGCTGTAGTAGCTGCTGCGCGAGGATGAACTGCCGCCGGAGCCGCCATGGCTGCTGGAGGAAGAGCTGTGCGGCGGACATTCGGTGGCGTTGGCATTGCTCTGCAGGAGCGACGGCTGCGGTGCGTTGGGTGGTCGTTCGCAACTCCGGCTCGGCATCAGCGCGTAGGCGGCGCTGCCGACCGCGAACGTCCCCATCAACAGCAGGGCGACGTGACCGGAGCGCTTTGCCGGTGGGCCTGGCTGCGGCGTCGCCGGCGCCGAGACCGGCCTGCGCTTGCCGAAATCCTTGTCTGGCTTGTTGGTCATGGTCAATAGATCATGCAGGCGGCGTTGATGGCGCCGGCGGCCAGCGAGGAAAGCCCGAGCCAGATGGCGGCAGCGAGTTCGCCGCTCGCGATCCGTTTCGAGAGGTTCGGTACCGGGACCCTGACCAGGAAATAGACAATGATCTGCACGATCAGCGCGATCGTGGCCCAGATCAGGCAGTCCCACACATTGGCCGAGTGGGAGATGGCGCTGACCAGCGGCAGCGCGAAGCCGAGCAGACTCAGCCCAAGCGCGATAGCCGCCGCGGGTTCGTTGGCCCGGATCAGGTCGAACTCGTTGTGCGCTGTGACGCGGGTATAGACGAAGAGGTAGGCCACCACGGCGATGATCGCCGTGCAGAAATAGACCAGGAACGCCGGCAACCCGGCGAGCGATTGAAGAATCATTCGAAGATGCCCCCAGACGTGCGGCCCCGAGGTTCGCACGATCTGTCAGTCGCCGCATCGCCGTTCCCGGTTCAATCCCAAACAAATTCTGCGCAGACAAAGCCTCGTCATTTGCGACGGGTCATCGTGCGTTGGGCTGATCCGGTCTCCGCGCCAGACTGCGAATAAGGCGGAACGCCAGCCAGAAGAACAGGATCACCAGCGCGAGTGCGGCGAGAGGGGCTGCGAGCGCCAGGATCGAGATCAGCGAGGCGCCGCTGAATTCGGCGGTTGCGACCACTGAATTGCCGAGGCCGCCGGTGAAGACGGTGGACTTTGCTCTCAGCATGGCGGTCAGACTTTGCGTGATGCCGGCAACGCCGCCGCCCGCGATAATGGCCGCCGTCCATTTCAGCATCGGTGGCAGGTCAGTCATCACGGCGGCAGACACGATCGTACCCGCGACGACAGCGCCGGGAGTCGCCACCGTGTCGAGCAGATTGTCCACGCCCGGAATGTAGAACGCGGCGATCTCCACGATCGCTGCGGTGCCGAGCATGAGGAGAGCCGCTGGCGTGGCAAGCCACGCGAAGCTCTCGTTCAGGCTCGCATGTCCGGTGTAGGCTGCGATACTCAGCACCAGCAGCGGCAGGAACAGCCGAAAGCCGGTAGCGGCAGCGAGTCCGACGCCAAGTGCAACCGACAATGCAAGATCCAGGTTCGCCATGTCCTGCCAGCTCCATCCACCATCAGCACTCTCTCACGTCGCGCGGCGGTTCCCAAATGGTGGAGGCATCCGTGGAACCCGGATTAGTCCGGGGAGGTTGTAATATAAGGTGATCAAACCTGGGAGACGCAATCCGGAGTGGGCGGACTAACGTGAGCACGCAAATGTATCCTGCTCAGGAGGACCGTCATGGCGACTAATCTGGTCTCTGTAGTGATGCAATTTCTCACGCCGGACATGATAGCGAAGATCGCGTCTGTCCTGGGTCTCGATCGCAGTGTCGCTCAAAAAACCATCGCAGGAGCGATACCTGCGCTTCTTGCAAGCCTTGCTGATGTTGCCTCCACGCCCAACGGGGCGCGCCAGCTTACCAACACGCTGACGCAGCAATCCGATTCGCTGGAGAAC
>JAESGP010000105.1_pt1 | contig 69949 bp, 64 predicted proteins | sample 9269741 | NCBI WGS metagenome assembly JAESGP01 (sample SAMN15720684, study PRJNA650882) | algae metagenome | isolation source: Desmonostoc vinosum HA7617-LM4 and co-occurring heterotrophs from cave wall | place: USA: Waikapalae cave, Hawaii | collected 2011-05-27 | reverse complement strand
CGCGCGGCTCGGCCGACCGCTACTTCCAGCAGGACATCAAGGACACGCTGAAGCTGGTGCCGGAAGGCATCGAGGGCCAGGTGCCTTATAAAGGCCCGGTCGGCAACGTCATGCACCAGCTCGCCGGCGGACTCCGTGCCGCGATGGGCTACGTCGGCGCCCGCAACCTCGCCGAATTCCACGAAAAGGCGCAGTTCGTCCGCATCACCGGCGCGGGCCTGCGCGAAAGCCACGTCCACGACGTGACGATTACCCGGGAAAGCCCGAACTATCCGGGCGGGGTGTAATAGAGCGCCGTCATTCCGGGGCGCGAAGCGAACCCGGAATCTCGAGATTCCGGGTTCGATGCTTCGCATCGCCCCGGAATGACGGGCGTCTCAACACCGTCATTGCGAGCGCAGCGAAGCAATCCATTTCACCGCTTGCGGAGGCGTGGACTGCTTCGCTACGCTCGCAATGACGAAGAACAATAACATCCGGAGGAAACTTCCCATGTCCGCATCGGCCAAACGCATCGTCCTCGCCGCGCGTCCCGCTGGCGAACCCAAGCCAGAAAATTTCCGCCTCGAGGAATGCCCCATACCGACGCCCGGCGCCGGTGAAGTCCTGCTCCGCACGATCTGGCTTTCGCTCGATCCCTACATGCGCGGGCGCATGAGCGACGGGCCGTCCTACGCCCAGCCGGTGCCGGTCGGCGGCGTCATGGAGGCCGGCACCGTCAGCGAAGTGATCGCGTCGAACAATCCCGCTTTCGCAAAAGGCGACATCGTGCTGTCGCGCGCCGGCTGGCAGACGCATGCGATCTCCGACGGCAAGGGGCTCGCCAAGATCGATCCGAAGCTTGCGCCGATCTCGACCGCCATCGGCGTGCTCGGCATGCCCGGCATGACCGCGTATACGGGCCTGCTCGATATCGGCAAGCCGCAGCCGGGCGAAACCGTCGTCGTCGCGGCAGCCTCCGGCGCGGTCGGCTCGGCCGTCGGCCAGATCGCGAAGATCAAGGGCGCGCGCGCCATCGGCATCGCCGGCGGCAAGGAGAAGTGCGATTACGTCAAGAAAGAGCTCGGCTTCGACGATTGCCTGGATCATCGCGATCCGGACCTGGCCGCGAAGCTGAAGGATGCCTGTCCGAAGGGTATCGATGTCTATTTCGAGAACGTCGGCGGCGCGGTGTTCGAGGCGGTGTTCCCGCTGCTCAACGCGTTTGCGCGCGTGCCCGTGTGCGGCCTGATCTCCGAATACAACAATTTCGGTGAGACCAGCCCGAAATGGGCCGGCAAGATGATGCGCGCGGTGCTCACCAAGCGGTTGACCATCCGCGGCTTCATCGTCAGCGATTTCGCCGCGCGCCACGGCGACTTCCTGCGCGACATGTCGCAATGGGTGCGCGAGGGCAAGGTCAAGCACAAGGAGTTCGTCACCGAAGGTCTGGAGAGCGCGCCGGCCGCGTTCATGGGCCTTCTCAAGGGCGCCAATTTCGGCAAGCAGCTGGTGCGCGTCGGGCCGGACAAGGCGTAAGCCGTCACAACATCTCGGAGAAGATGAACATGGCAGGAATTCTGGAAGGCAAGGTCGCGCTCGTCACCGGCGGCGCTTCCGGCATCGGACAGGCGACCGCGGTGGTGATGGCGCGGGAAGGGGCGCGCGTGGCGGTCGCCGACCGCGCCGAGACGGACGCCGCAGGGACGGTGGCGCTGATCAACGCCGCCGGCGGCCAGGCGATCGCGATCGGCGGCGACGTCACGCGCGAGACCGATGTGGCCGCGATGGTGGCGCGCACGGTCTCGGCCTTCGGGCGGATCGATTGCGCGTTCAACAATGCCGGCATCGCGCCGCGCGCCGTCGGCCCGGCGGGCCAGCGTCTCCACGAACTCAGCCAGGAGGCGTTCGACCGCATGCTCGCGGTCAACCTCACCGGCGTGTTCCTCTGCCTCAAGTACGAAGTGAGGCAGATGCTGGCGCAGGGCGGTGGCGGCGCGATCGTCAACACGGCTTCGATCGCAGGCCTGATCGGCCTCGCCACCTCGGGCCATTATGTCGCCGCCAAGCACGGCGTGGTCGGCCTGACCAAGAGTGCGGCGATCGAATATGCCCAGGACGGCATCCGCGTGAACTGCGTCAATCCGGGCTACATCACCACCCCGATGACGAAGGAGACGATCGCCGAGCGCGGCGACGAGATCCTGGCCAAGGTGCCGATGCGGCGCATGGGCGTTCCCGGCGAGATCGCGGAAGCGGTGGCCTGGATGTGCTCGGACAGGGCGTCGTTCATGACCGGCGCAGCGCACGTCGTCGACGGCGGATACTACGCGGCGTAGAGTGCGTGGCGGGCTGGGGCAGGCGACGATGTTACGTCGCCTTGCCGAGCACCTCGTCCAGCCCGACGTCGATCTGCCCCGGCGCGCGGACGTGGCGCACCTCAAAACTGTCGGGCGCAAAGCGATATTCCACCAGCCCGGTTTCCTTGACGCCGATCGCTTCCTGCATCCGGTCAGGAATGACGAATCCGGCGGATGGCGCCCAGACGTGGCGCGTGTGGCCAAAGGTGAAGTCGCGCCGCTGATGGACGTGGCCGGAGGCGACCAGCCGCAGATCGACCACTGAGAGCATCTCGATCAGGTCCTTGCGCCGGGGCTGCGGGACGTAGCGGATTGCGGACGATTCAAGCTCGGGATCTTCGGGCGTGTTCAGGAACAGCGGCTTGTGCAGGAACAGCGCCACCGGCTTGCCGCCGGCTTTCGATAGTTCCGACTTGAGCCAGTCGAACTGTTCGGCTTCGCTGTCGATCCCGGTGTTCATGATCAGCGAGTTCAGCCCGATAAAGCACCAGCCGGCCTCGTCGAAGCGCCAGCGGTCTTCGCCGACCACGGAGAGATAATTCTTCCGCTCCTTCTCGGTCGCCGGCTGCTTCGGCGCGGGGCCGATCGCCGTCGGATTGTCGCCGAGGTCGTGGTTGCCGGGCAGATGACGGCACGGCACAGGCAGTGCGTCGTGCAACTCTTTGGCGAATTCGAGATCGCTGCGGCTGGTCGGCCCGTCGAAGGAGAGATCGCCGCTGTTGATGACGAGATCCGGTCGCGTCGCGTCGATATGTTCGCTGACGCGATGGAAATTATCGGTCAGCATTTGCAGGCGGCGGGCGAGGTGGGTGTCGGAAATTTGCGTCAGGCGAAATTCGGTCATGCAATATTCCTTTCGGCCCGATCATATTAGGCCGGAAAGTCGGAACGATGACATCCAGTTGTCGTACCCGCGAAGGCGGGTACCCAGTACGCCGCGGCTTCTCGGTTCATGCACCGGCGTCTCTGGAATACTGGATCACCCGCATTCGCTGATGATGACGACCGGTTGTGCGGCGATATGCGGTGCGCTCACCCCAGCGTCCGTCGCCAGAAGGCCAGCATGTCTGTTTTAAACAACTCTGCCTCACCATCGCGACTGCCGATTTTTGCGCCCTTGCGGCCGTAGCCGGCTTTCAGCGCGTAGACCATCAGGTCGCGATCGACGAGCTTGCTGTCCCCGGCACCGGTGAGCGGATGGATGAAGGCGCCGTCATTGCCGATATAGATCGTCGGCGCGGCGGGAGACACCGAGGCGTCCGCGACGTTCTCGATTTCGGTGCCGCGGTCGAAGCTATGGTGCGCGCCGCCGATCAGCCGCATCGTCACCTTGCCTCCGGAAAGACGGATGGCCTGGCAGTGGCCCTGCACCTGCATCGGCGAGCACCACTCGTCCGCATCGCCCATGATGATTCGTATTTCAGTCTCATCGACGGAGGGATCGAGGAACTGGTGACCGCTCCACGGATAGGCCGCGAGCACGCTGCGAAAGCCTGCGCCGTCGCCGACGACAGCGTCGGCAAAGCGGCGGGTCGCAGCGGTCAGCACCGCCGATCCGCCGCGGCTGTGGCCTTGCGCACCGATCCTCGATGTGTCGATGTCGGGATGCGTTGACAGCACCTTCCACGCCGCCAGCACGTCGTAGGCGCTGGCGGCAAAAGAGAACTGGGTCTGGTTGGCGACGGTGGATGTCACGTCACGCGCGCCAAAGCCGTCGAGCACGAACGCCGCAAAGCCATCGTCGGATACCGCTTCGGCGTGTGCGAGGTGTGATGGCGCGACGCCCAGGCTGCCCGGTATCACCATGACAAGCGGAAACTTCCCGCCAGCCTTTCGGTGGTCCGACGGCGGCAGGAACAGCTTCCCGTCGATGGTCAATCCGGGCAATTCCGCGGCGCGGCTTATGACCTGAAAATAGTTGAGGGGATTGGCGGTGGGAATTTCGAAGTTCTGCCCTTTGGCGCCGTTCCTGAAAACGATGTCCTGATCGCGAAATCGCAAGTTGCTGTCCTCCCGGGGCTCTTTTTCTGGCAGCCGTCAGGAATACAGTAGAGTCAGGTTTTCCCGCCAAGGCAAATAAGGCACGGTAATTTCACGCGACAAGGCGGTCGGTTCGAGTGGTTCGGGGCGGCGCGCGGCGCCGGTCGCGATCGGGTGGTGATTCACATCGCCCGTTCACGGGGGGCTTCATGGCGGGATTCATGGCCGGCTCGGGACCAGAACCATCTGCATTCTCGATAGTTGGGCATTTGGGCTCCCGCTGCGGTTCAAGCAGGACCGGGCGAGTTTGTCAGGCGGACTGCCCGCCGTTAAGAACTTAATGTGCCACATTGGCCTGGGGGAGATTCTCATGTCGCTTCAAATGGTTTTGCTGCCGGTCTTCGTCCAGGTCGGGCTCACCTTCTTCCTGCTGCTGTGGATGGCAACGGCCCGCACCAGCGCGGTGAAGGGCCGGGAAACCAGCTTGAAGGACATCGCGGCGGGACAGCCGAAATATCCGGCCCGGACCGCCCAGGTCGGCAATTGCTTCGCCAACCAGTTCGAAGTACCGGTGCTGTTCTACTTCCTGATCGCGCTGGCGCTGCCGCTGCGCCGCGCCGATCTCTTCATCGTGCTGATGTCCTGGGTGTTCGTGGTCACGCGCTTCGCCCATGCCGGCATTTTCGTCACCACCAACAACATCCAGCAGCGCAGCATGGCCTGGTTCGCCGGCGCGCTGGTGCTGCTGGCGATGTGGATCTACTTCGCAGTGAAGCTGCTGCTGCTCATCTAGAAAGCCATCATGACCCCCGCTGCCCGGCTGTCCGCCGCCATCGAACTGATCGAGACCATCGACGCGCAACGCGTTCCCGCGGCGAAGGCGCTGAAGGAGTGGGGCACCGCGCATCGCTATGCCGGATCGGGCGACCGCGCGGCGATTGCCGGCCTGATCTGGGACGTGCTGCGGCGGCGGGCTTCGAGCGCCTGGCTGATGGGCGCGGACACCGCGCGTGCACGTGTGCTCGGCATGCTCAAGCTCGAGCGGGGCATGGACATTGAAGCGATCGCGGCGCTGTGCGACGGCGGACGTTTTGCGCCGGAACCGCTGAGCGGGACTGAGCGAACCGCGCTCACCTCGCGCACCCTCGACGCCGCGCCGCCGCACATCGCCGGCGATTACCCGGAATGGCTGGATGCGCCGCTGACGGCCGTGTTCGGCGATGATCGCGTCGCCGAGGCGACCGCGATGGCGAGCCGGGCGCCGCTCGACCTCCGCGTCAATACGTTGAAAGCGAAGCGCGAGAAAGTTCTCGCTTCACTCGCCCATCTCGGCGCCAAACCGACGCCGTGGTCGCCGATCGGCCTGCGCATCGAACTCGGCGCGGACGCGCGCAATCCCGGCGTCCATGCCGAGGAGGATTTCATCAAGGGCGCGGTCGAAGTGCAGGACGAGGGTTCGCAGCTCGCCGCGCTGTTGTCGGCCGCAAAGCCCGGCGAGCAGGTGATCGATCTCTGCGCCGGCGCCGGCGGCAAGACGCTGGCGCTGGCGGCCATGATGCAGGGCAAGGGACGCCTGATCGCGACCGATCACGACAAGCGGCAGCTCGCGCCGATCTACGAACGGCTGTCGCGCGCTGGCGTCCACAACGTCGAAATCCGCGCGCCGAAGGGCGACGCCGACCCGCTCGCCGAGATCAAGGCGTCCGCCGATCTGGTGCTGATCGACGCACCCTGCACCGGCACCGGCACCTGGCGGCGCAATCCGGATGCCAAATGGCGAATGCGCCCGGGCGCGCTGGAAGTGCGGTTGAAGGATCAGGCTGAAGTGCTTGATCGTGCGAGCGGCCTGGTGAAACCGGGCGGCCGCATCGCTTACGTGACATGCTCGGTACTCCCCGCGGAAAACAACGAGCAGGTCCGCGCCTTCGTCGCTCGCCAGCCCGAGTTCGCCGTGGTGCCGCCGCACGAGACGGCAAGCGTGCTGTGGGACAGAGCGGAAGATTTCGAGAATGCGGCGCTGAGCTCACCTGAAGGTTGGCTGATGACGCCGCGCCGTACCGGAACAGACGGGTTTTTCGTCTCCGTACTCAAACGGTCAGGCTAGGTCGCGGCAGCAAGGCGTCACTTCAGCAATTGGACGATGCCCTTGCGAATGCAGGCGAGGATTTCGTCCTGTCGTTCCTCGAGACGAGACACCGGTCCGCCGACGCCAAGCACCAGGTCGCGTCCGGAATCGCGCTTCGGCAGCAGGACGGCAATCACTCCGGCGTCCTGGACGATGATGTGCTTGGAGAACATGTAGCCATCACGTCGGATGCCATTGATGATCTTCATCAGCGCTTTCAGTTCGATCCGTTCTTCCGGAGGACAAACGGCATTTATCCGGCGCAATAGCCGCGCTATCTCGACGTCGGTATGGCCGCTGAGCAAGGTGCGGCCAACGCCGCTGATTGCCAGCGGCCGGACTTCGCCGGGCTTTATCTCAAATCGCAGACGCTTGCTGGTTTGCAGGGCGTGAATGTATTGAGCATGCAGATCGGACTGCGTGCTGATGCTGACGAGTTCATCCAGCTCGTGATGCACATAGTCGACGAGTGCAAGGATGGCGCTGTCGCCGAACAGGCCGGTGTTCAGCCATCCGCCCATTTGGGCGATCCGCATCGTCGGCAGGTAGGTGCGATTGTAGCCGTCGTAGGACAGGTACCCCAGGACGACCATGCTCTTCAGCAGCGCCGCAGCACTCGAAGTGGGATAGTCGCACTTCGTCGAAATTTCCTTCAGCGAAATCGGACGCTTCACGTCCTCGAAGTATTCGAGGACTTCGAAGATCCGTTTGGCCGTTTTGATGCTGGAATTCTGCATTTCCACGTATGTGTAATCACGTGCCGGGTTACAGCGAGAGACGTTGCCGGGAAGGGGCACTCAAGGTGGTTTCTGACGGCGGTATGCACCTAGTCGTCGCATCTAACAAGCCAGTATTACACGTATATGGAAATAAAGACACATACGAGTAAGACGATGGACTCGGACGGATCCTCCTCTTAGTGTCGCTCCCAAGCGTACGGCAAGCGCGTGGTCCCGGTCCTGGAGCCGCGGTGCGCATTGGCCGTCAAGAATAACAAGAGCTGCGACTGCCGCACGGCGGTTAGCATTCTCGGCTACGGGAGCTGTTATGAATTCAGGAACATTGTGACTGCCGCGGTCGGCTGAAGTCGTCTTGTTCGACGCGCCGCCGCTCGGGCGTACCCCGCTTAGTCAAACCATTCTCACGACTATAAGGAACTCGCGGGCGCAACATTGCCCGCCATCGGATCGCCGATCGCGGTCGTGAGCTTCGGGTCCACGCGGGCTTCGGCGCCTTCCATAAGCGAATAGGGAGTTCTCTTGGATGGAATATCGTTTGCCTGAAGGCAGCTGCGATTGCCATTTCCACATTTATGGACCGTTCGATCGTTTTCCAGCCGGAAGTGAGGGCCGCTTCTCCGCGGCGAAGCCGTTCACGATCGAAGATGCATTCGCGATCTGGAACAGGCTCGGCGTCACGCGTGGGGTCATCGTCCATGCGGTCGGTTCGGGAGAAGACAACGCCGTCACCTATGATGCACTGCGCCGTTATCCCGACCGGCTTCGGGCCGTCGCGATCCTGCGGTCTGATGTCAGCGATAACAGGCTCGACGAACTGACCTACGCCGGTTTCAAGGCCGTGCGCGTCACCATGATCCGGCAGGACGGCAAGCCGGTCTCGACGCTCGGCACGAGCTACGACGATCTGGTCAAGCTCGCCCCTCGCATCGCCGAGCGGGGCTGGCATACGCAGCTCTGGATCGAGAGTTCGGATCTGGCCGCCGCTGCAGCCGAACTTGAGAAGCTGCCCCTCAACTTCGTGATCGACCATATGTCGCGGACGATGGCCGACAAGGGACACGAGCACCCGGATTTCCGTGCCTTCACCGAACGGCTGAAGACCGGTCGCTACTGGACGAAGATTTCTGGCGCAGACCGCAACACGCGTGTGGGCCGGCCCTATGCAGACACGGCGCCTTTCATGCGCGCCATCGTGCAGGCCGCACCCGATCAGGTGGTGTGGGGCAGCGATTGGCCTCATGTCGGCCACAGCGCGGAGACGATGCCCGATCTTCAGGATCTGCTTCGTCTTCTGCACGAATGCGTTCCCGACGAAGCCGTTCATCGAAAGATCCTGATCGACAATCCGACGCGGCTCTACAATTTCTGACAATACCGAGGACGCATTGAACCCTACCAGCAAGCTGCCGCTCGAAGGCGTGGTCGTCATCGACCTCGGCCAGGTCTATCAGGGTCCCTATGCAGGCTTCCTGATGGCGCAGGCCGGAGCGACCGTCATCAAGGTTGAGCCGCCGAATGGCGAACCGGTGCGTCATCGCGCCCGGATCAGCAAGGGCAATGCAGTCCCCTTCGCGATGCTCAACGCCAACAAGCGCAACATCAGCCTCAACCTGAAGTCACCGGAAGGCGCGAAGGTTCTGAAAGAGCTGGCGGCAAAGGCCGACGTGCTGATCGAGAACTACGCGCCAGGCGTGCTCGATCGCCTGGGCGTCGGCTATTCCGTACTCAGCGCCATCAATCCGCGGCTCATCTACGGTTCGGCGACAGGCTATGGATTGTCGGGACCCAATCGCGACAATCTGGCGATGGACCTGACCGTCCAGGCGGTGTCGGGCATCATGAGCGTGACCGGCTTTGCCGACGGTCCGCCGGTCAAGGCGGGGCCGGCCATCACTGACTTCATCAGCGGCGTTCATCTTTACGCCGGCATTCTCACCGCGCTTTACGACCGGGAGAAAAGCGGCCGCGGGCGTTTGGTCGAGATCGCGATGGTCGAGACCGTCTATCCGGCGATGGCCTCGAACCTGGCAGATGTGTTCAACCGCAAGGCGGCGGCCCCGCGCACGGGCAATCGCCACGGCGGGCTCGCGGAGGCACCGTACAATGTCTATCCGGCCACCGACGGCTATGTCGCCATCATCAGCGTCAACGAATCGCACTGGACCGGATTGACGCGCGCGATGGGGCGGCCGGGACTGGCGGAAGATCCGCGCTTCAGGACGGTGCTCGACCGGCTGAAGCACATCGATCTGACCGACCAGATCGTGTCGGAGTGGTCTTCGCGGCACACGCGCAACGAGATCGTCGAGGCTTGCCGCGCCAACCGCGTGCCGTGTTCCGCAGTGCGCGACTTGCTGGAGGTGACGGAAGACAATCACCTCCACGCCCGCGGCATGCTGCGCGAAATCGAGCATCCCGAGTACGGTGACATCCTGGTTCATCGCAGCCCGCTGGTGCTCCACGATGCTGCCGCGCCGGAGTACGTCCCGTCCGCGCGTCTCGGCCAGCACAACGGCGAAGTCCTTTCGGAATATCTCGGCCTGTCTGCCGGCGAGATCGACGCGTTGCGCCAGTCCGGCGCCATTTCGCAAGCGTGACGGTGAGCAACCCCGCCAATTCCAGGAAAGAGCGACATGGTCAAACTGTTTGAAAGCATCGTTTTTCGCGGCGTTGAACTCAGCAACCGGATCGTCGTTTCACCGATGGGCATGTATTCGGCCGAGAACGGCTACGTCACGCCCTTTCATCTCGTTCACTACGGCAAGTTCGCCATGGGCGGGGCCGGGCTCGTGTTCGTGGAGCAGACCTCGGTCACCCGAAAGGGGCGTATCACCAACGGCGATCCCGGTCTGTGGGAGGACGGTCAGATCGAAGGCATGCGCCAGATCGTTCACGTGATCAAATCGCACGGCGCAAAGGCGGCGATCCAGATCAACCACGGCGGCAGGAAATCCAGCCAGCAGCGCGCGTTCAGGGGCAACAGCCACCTGACGGATCGCGATATCGAGATGGGCGAGGAAAGCTGGGTGCCGACGGGCCCATCGGATGTTCCTTTCTCCGATGGTTTCCAGACCCCGATTCCCCTCAGCAAGGAAGGGCTGATCGGGGTGCGCGACGCATTTGTGGCGACCGCGCGCCGGGCCGTGCTGGCGGGCTTTGATGTCATCGAGCTTCACATGGCTCATGGCTATCTGTTGCAATCATTCCTGTCGCCGCTGGCGAATTTCCGCTCGGACGAATACGGCGGCAGTCTCGAAAACCGGATGCGGTTTCCGCTCGAAGTGACGCGCGCCGTGAGAGCTGCGCTGCCTTCGGCCACGCCGCTGTTCGTGCGCATTTCGGCAACCGACTGGATCGACGGTGGCTGGGAGATCGAGGACAGCGTCATCTTCTCCCGCAAGCTGAAGGAGTTGGGCGTCGATCTCGTGGACTGTTCGACGGGCGGCAATCTGCGTGCCGGCTCGACCAACGCCAATCTTTCTCGCGGTCCAGGCTACCAGGTGCCGTTTGCCGAACAGATCCGCCGCGAGGCCGGCATCCCGACCGGCGCGGTCGGAATGATCCGGACGCCTGATTTTGCCGAGAAGATTCTAAGGGATGATCGCGCAGACCTCATCTTCCTCGCCCGTCAGATGCTGTTCAACCCGTTCTGGGCGCTGCACGCGGCAGAACACTTTGGTCTGACCGGCGATTTCGAGAACTGGCCCGAACAATACGGCTGGTGGCTCGCCAAGTGGGGCGGAGCGCTCAGGGCCAAGGGAGAAAGCCTGGATGGCCTGGAGAGATTCAAGGAGGCGGCCGAGTGAAACGACATCCCCTGTCGGGCGTCACTTGCCGCTGAGGCGCGTCAATTCAACTTTCGATCTGGTCCAATGGGAGAAACGTAAAATGAAAAAAATGCTGACATCGCTGATTGTGTTCTTAAGCCTGACTTCGGCGCACGCGCAGACCGCGCCGTCGAAGCCGGTCAAGCTCGGCGTACTCAACGATCAGTCGGGCCAGTATGCCGACGCCGCTGGGCCTGCGTCGGTTGAAGTCGCCAGGATGGCAATCGCCGATTTCGGCGGCAAATTGCTTGGACAACCGATCGAGCTGATTTTCGCCGACCATCAGAACAAGGCGGATATTGCGTCGGGTATCGCCCGAAGGTGGATCGACACCGAAAACGTCGACGTCATCCTCGATATCGGTAACTCTGCGGTCGCGCTGGCGCTCTCCGATCTGGTTCGGGACAAGAACAAGATGATGATCGTGTCGTCGGCAGGCGCCTCGACGATCACGAACGAAAAATGTTCTCCGAACACGTTCCAGTGGACGTACAACACTGCCACGCTGGCGCGCAGCACGGCCAAGGCATTGCTGGGGCAGGGCGGCAACGAGTGGTTCTTCCTGACCGCCGACTATGCCTTCGGTCACGCGTTCGAAGCAGATGCCTCGGCGGTGGTCAAGGCGTCGGGCGGCAAGGTCGTCGGCTCGGTGCGCCATCCCTTCAACACCAGCGACTTCTCGTCGTTCCTGCTGCAGGCCCAGAGCTCCGGTGCCAACGTGCTGGCGCTCGCCAATGCCAGCGGCGATACCTCCAACTCGCTGATGCAGGCCCATGAGTTCGGTTTGCTTGGCCTGAAGAGCAAGATGAAGGTGGCGGCGCTGCTGTTCCAGATCACGGATGCGAAATCGGTAGGTCTCCCCAACCTGCAGGGCCTGTTCACATCGGAGGCGTTCTACTGGGATCGAAACGACGCATCGCGCGCGTTCGGGAAACGGTTCTTCGATAAAGTCGGACGCATGCCAACCATGGTCCAGGCCGGAATGTACTCTGCAACCCTGCACTATCTGAAGGCGGTGCAGGCGGCGGGAACGCTCGAAACCGCCGCGGTGCTCGCAAAATTCCGCTCGTTGCCGGTCAATGACTTCTTCTCGGAGAAGGGCTACGTCCGTGAGGACGGCATGCATATCCACGATTACTACCTGCTGCGGGCAAAGACGGTGGAGCAATCCAAGGGGCCGTGGGACTTCTATGACGTTGTCGCAACCGTGCCGGCCGACGACGCCAACATTCCGCGCGATCAGAGCAAGTGTTCGCTGATGAAGAAGTCGTGACCGTGTCGGATGGGTGGAGCGAAGCGAAACCCATCCTTTGGAGGTCGGCCAGGTCGATGGGTTTCGCTGCGCTCTACCCATCCTGCAGTCTAGAAGCCTCACTCGGGTTGAATGTTGGCGTCCTTGACGACCTTGGCCCATTTCTGGATCTCGGTGCGAATGTGATCGGCGAATTGTGACGGCGTTCCGCCGACGGGGTCGACGCCCTGGTCGACGAAGCGCTTCTTCACATCGTCGGTCTTGAAGATCGCATTCATCTCGGCGTTCAGCTTCTGCACGACCTCCGGCCGCATGCCGGGGGGACCGACGATGCCGAACCAGACGGCGACCTCGTAGCCGGGAACGCCGGCCTCCGACACCGTGGGCACGTTCGGCGCGAGCGCCGAGCGCGCCTTGCTGCTGACGCCGAGCGCGCGCAACTTCTCGCCCTTGACCTGCGGCAGCACGTTCGGGGTGTTGTCGAAGGCGATGTCGATGTGCCCGCCGAGCATGTCGTTCACCATCGGTGCGCTGCCTTTATAGGGCACGTGCACGAGGTCGATCCCGGCCATGCTCTTGAACAACTCCATCGACAGGTGGTTGGACGAGCCGATGCCGGTGGAACCGTAGCTGACCTTGCCGGGATTTTTCTTGGCGTAGTCGATCAGCTCCTGCACCGTATTGATCGGCAGCGAGGGCTTGATCACGAGGAGGTTCTGGGTCTGGCCCGCGAAGATCAGCGGCGTGAAATCCTTCACCGTGTCGTAGGGCAGGTTCTTGTAGATGCTGGGATTGGCGCCGAACGGAAACGCCACGCCGAGCAGCGTGTAGCCGTCGGGCGGCGCCTTGGCGACGGACTCCGTGCCGATCAGCGTGCCGCCACCCGGCCGGTTCTCGACCACGACGGGAACGCCCCAGGCCTCGCTGAGTTTTTGCGAAACGATCCGTCCCAGCGTGTCGTTGAAGCCGCCGGGCGGGTAGGGGACGACGTAGCGGATGGTCCGGTTCGGGTAATTGTCCTGGTCGGCCGGCGCAGGCGCGGTCTGCGCCGACGCGGCGGTGGCGCCGAGGAGGAGTGCGAAGAGCGCGCGGCAGGTGAAGTGAACGATACGGCGTGCGCTCGAAAAAACTTCAGCCCGCTGCGCTTCAGACATAGCAAGGTCCCTCGATCAGTGGATGGGCGTTGATGAAGTCTTCGTTGATCTCGACGCCGAGGCCCGGAATTTCCGACGGCCTGACGCAGCCGTCCTTGTCGAGCTTGTAGGGCACGCCGCCGACCTCGTCGCGGAACGGGTTGTGCCTGGCGACGTCGCCCTCGAAATAGCCGGGCAGATCGACGGCCGCGAGCGTGTTGATGGTCGCGGCCATGTTGATGCCGGTCGCTGACGTATGCGGGTTGTAGGAGAGCTTCCAGGCATAGGCCATGCCGGCAATGCGCATCGCCTCGGTGACGCCGCCGGTTTTCGAGAGATCCGGCTGCACGAAGCTGACGGCGCCGTCCTCGATCAGGCGCGTGAACTCGAAGCGGGTGTAGTGGTTTTCGCCGGCCGCCAGTGGCGTGGTGCCGAGCGAGGCCGCGGTCTGGTAGGAGCGGTAGTCCTGCGCCGGGAACGGTTCTTCGAGCCAGCCGATCTGCAGCTCTTCATAGGCCGGCATCACGCGGCGCACGTCATCGACCGTGTAGCCGGTGTTGGCGTCCACCAGGATCTCGATTTCGTCGCCGACCGCTTCGCGGACGGCGGTGGCGCGGGCGACGTCGTCGCGCGGATTGTCGCCGACGCGAAGTTTTATCGCGCGATAGCCTTGCGCGACATAGCCGAGGGCTTCCTGCGCCAGCGATGGCGGCGGCTGGTAGCCGAGCGAAATGCCGCCGGCATAGGCCTTGATCGGCTTCGAGGCGCCGCCGAGCAGCTTGTACAGCGGCCAGTCCGTCGCTTTCGCCCGGATATCCCACAGCGCGAGATCGAGGCCGCTCAACGCCATCGCGGCGGCATAACCCATGCCGTGGCTCGCCAGCTGCATCTGGTAGACGCGCTGCCAGACGCCGACGACGTCGATCGCATCCATGCCGACGACGAGTTCGGCGATGGTGGTGTCGATCAGCTTGGCGATCGCGCCGGGGCAGCGGCCGTGATGGGCCTCGCCCCATCCGGTCAGGCCTTCATCGGTGGTGACCTTCACCAGCACCGCGTCGCGCTTGACGGCGCGGCCGATGCCGAGCCTGACGTTCTGGCCCTCGGGGACGCGGTAGGAGATCGGAACGGCCTTGATCGATGTAATACGCATGTGGGACCTCATGCAGCCTTGTAGGCGGGATTGACGAGATTGAGCGGCGGCTCGCCGCGCAGGATACGAAGCATTTCCTCGGCCGATCCGACCGCCATCGCGCGGCCGCTGGTGGCGGTGATCCCGGCGGTGTGCGGCGTCAGCAGCAGGTTCAAACAATCGAACAGCGCGTTGTCCGTCGGCAGCGGCTGCACGTCGAACACATCGAGCGCCGCGCCGCCGATCTTCCGCGATCGCAGCGCATCGACGAGGGCCGGCGTCTCGATCACCGCGCCGCGCGAGACGTTCACCAGCACGGCTGATGGTTTCATTCGAGCGATCAGCTCGCGGCTGACCACGCCGCGCGTCTCGTCGGTCAGCGCGCAGCACACCGCGATTGCGTCGCTGCGGGCGAACAGGTCTTGGAGCGAGACTTCTTCGATACCCGAAGGCAGCGATCCCTTGCGGCGTGAGGTGCCCAGGACCTTCATCCCAAAACCGTCGCGCGCGATACCAGCGAGGTGGCGGCCGATGGTGCCGACGCCGAGGATGCCGAGTGTCGTTGTGCCAACCTCGGTGAAGCCGTCCGCTGCCGGGCGCGCGGCATTCCAGCCCTTGCTCCGCAAGTCGCTGTCGAGGCGATAGAGCGGGCGGCGTAGATGCATCAGCGCGGACATCACATATTCGGCCACCGCGTTGGTGTTGCTTCCCGGCAAATTGGCCACCGCGATGCCGCGCGCGGTGGCAGCCGCAACCGGGATGAAGTCGAGCCCGACGCCGTGCCGGACCATGCCCTTCAGCCGCGGCGCATGGTCGACGATATCGTCGGGCAGCTTGGCGCGCACGATGATACCGTCGGCCTCCTTCGCCCATTCGCGCAGGGTCTGTGCCTGCGCGTCGGGCGGCACGATCATCCTGACATGCGGCGCGAGAATCGCTTCGCCGTCGGGATGCATTGCATTGGTCAACAGGACGGTGGGTTTATCAGGCATGTGCAACGGGTCTTTCGGTGATCGGATTGTGCAGGCGGCCGAGGCCCTCGACCTCGACTTCGACGGTCGAGCCGGGCTTGAGCCAGGCCGGCGGCTTGTGCAGGGCGGCCACGCCGGCCGGTGTGCCGGTCGCGATGATGTCGCCGGGCTCCAGCACCTGCAGTGTGGAAAGATAGGCGACGAGATCGGCGACGTCGAACAGCATGTTGCGCGTCGAGCCTGATTGCAGCGTGCGGCCGTCGACCTTGAGCGACACTGTCAGCGCGTGCGGGTCCGGCACCTCGTCGCGCGAGGCGAGGAAGGGGCCGAACGGCCCGAACGTCTCAAAGTTCTTGCCGCGGTTGAAATGGCCGTCGGCCTTGATCATCTCGCTGGCGCTGATGTCGTTGAAACAGCCATAGGCAACGACGTGATCGAGTGCGCGCGCCTTGCTGACTTTTTCGGCGCGGGTGCCGATCACGGCGGCCAATTCGGCCTCATAGGTGACGCCGCCGATGCCGCCCGGCAACACGATCGGCGCTCCGTTCCCGATGATCGAGCGCGCCGCCTTCATGAAAAGTACCGGCTTGTCCGGCGGCGCCATGCCGCGCTCGGCCAGCGCATCGCGGTAGTTATGCGCGATGCCGAAGATCCGTCGCGGCTTCGGCAGCGGCGCCAGCAGCTTCACAGTATCGAGCGGAAGTTTCGCCTCTTCCGCCATGCCGTGCGCGCCGATGCGCACCACGGCGCCGGCAAGGCCGGCATCGATCAGGGCCAGCATCTGCGGCTTGGTGTCCCGCAGCGCCTCGCGCATCGAGGGGTGCGCCAGATCGACGATCTGGTCGTTCCCGCCGGAATCGTCCTGGAGTAGCACGCCGGCGCGGACGAAATCCTTCGTATTGAAGCTGACGAATTTCATGGCGGAGATGCCCGGTTCAGGTGACGCGGTAGCGGTCGATCACCTTGCGATCGATCTCGATGCCGAGGCCGGCGCCGGTCGGCACCGCGATGACGCCCTTGACCTGGTCGATCGGCGTGACGGCGAGGTGATCGCGGAAAGGATTTTCCTCCTGCTCGAATTCCAGCATCGGCGGCATCGGAAACAGGCTCGGCGGCTGGTTCGGGATCGAAGCGAGGAAATGGATGGTGGCGGCGAGGCCGACCGCGGAACCCCACGCATGCGGCACGCATTCGACGCCGTGCGCGGAGGCGAGCGCCGCGATCTTCTTGCATTCGGTGATGCCGCCGGCGGCGCAGACGTCCGGCTGCACGATATCCATCGCCTTGCGCACGATGGCGTCGCGAAAGCCCCAGCGGGTGAATTCGTTCTCGCCGCCCGCCACCGCCATGTCGAGCGCCCGCGACACCTCGACATAGCCGTCGATGTCCTCGGGCGAGATCGGCTCCTCGAACCACTCGATATCGAGTTCTTCCAGCTTGCGGCCCAGCCGGATCGCCGCAGGCACCGTGAGGCAGTGATTGGCGTCGACCATCAGCTTGACATCGGGGCCGATGGCGTCGCGCACCGCCTTGACGCGATCGAAGTCGCGCTTGATCGAGCCTAAGCCGATCTTCATCTTGATCGCCTTGAAGCCTTTGCGAACGTAGCCCGAGGCTTCCTCGACGGCTTCGTCGACCAGCCGGTCCATGTCGGTGAAATAGAGCCCGGTGGCGTAGGCATCGACCTCGGTGCGGAACGCGCCGCCGATCAGCTTGTGAATCGGCTTGTTGCAGGCCTTGCCGATTATGTCCCACAGCGCGATGTCGATGCCGCTGATGGCGGCGATCGACATGCCCTTCGGGCCGTAATCCTTGATCCGGTTATAGAGATCCTCCCAGATCACCTCGACGTCGAACGGATCGCGGCCGATCACGCGCGGCGCGAGCTGGGTATCGATGAAGGCTTTTGCCACCGCGGAGGGGCCGTAGCACTCGCCCCAGCCCGTGATGCCGTCATCGGTCTCGATCTCGACGAGGCACGTGCCGCGGGTCTTGTAGAGCCAGCCGCGCGAGGAAGTGAAGGGCCGTGCGACCGGGGCCGCAACGACGTGACAGGTGATTTTCTTGATGGGCAAGCGCGTGGCCTTTGTCTTGTGGTGGGAGGAGAGAGCGGCGATGCCGCCGCTTATTCTTTCTGGTCCTTGAAGACCTGCGCCGCGACGGTGCCGAGCGCGCCGGCGACGCTGTCGATTTCCTTGGTCAGGGCATCGCCGGTGAGGTCGTCGACCAGGAACGCATTCTTCTTCGAGAACTCCTTGAAGCGCGGATCCTGGATCGCCGCACGAAACGCCGTGATCAGCTTGGTCCTGACGTCGGCGGGCAGGCCGGCGGGCGCGACCACATAGGCCATCTGCACGACAGGCCCGAACGGGAACACGTCGTAGCCCTTGTCCTTGAAGGTCGGCACATCGGGAAACATCTCCAGCCGCTCGTTGGCGAAGACGCCGATCGGCTTCAGCAGGCCTTCCTGGATCTGGCCCAGCGTTTCCGACGGCTTCAGCACGCCGGACGCGACGTGGCCGCCGAGCAAATCGGCGACCACCTTCGAGCCGCCGGTGTAGGGGACGTTGACGTAGTTGGTGCCGGCGGCGCGCGCGGTCATCGACGCAAAGATGTGGTTGAGGTTGTAATTGCCGGGCGTGCCGATCGTCATCTTGTCGGGATTGGCCTTCATCAGCTTGATGAAATCGTCGAGCGATTTCTGCTCGGCCTTGGCAGGTACCAGCAGCATCAACGGATCGGTCGAGACGCGGGCGATGTGGGTGAACTGCGCGTTGGTGAGCGGCGTCTTGCCCTGCGCAATGAGTGCCAGCGTCGAGCTGGTGCCCATGCCGATGGTGTAGCCGTCGGGCGCAGCCGTCGCGACCCGGCGCATGCCGATGGTGCCGGTGGCCCCGGCCACGTTCTCGATCACGAGCTTGATGCCGTGCTCGCGCAGGATCGGGTCCAGCGCCCGGATCGCGACGTCGTTCGAGCCGCCGGCGTTCCAGGGCACGATGAAGGTGACGTCCCGCGAGGGATAGGTTTGGGCGTGGGCGGCGGTAGCCTGGAACGCAGCCAGCGCGCAGGCGAGAATAATCGAGCTCATCTTGAGCATTGTTGTTTCCTCCCGTTTTGTTGTTTGTTATAACAAACATCGTGAGGCGGTCAATAGACCGTTAACCAATGGAATTTGCGCCATGCCGCGCGCTGCGATAGCGAGCGTCCGATGACGACGGCACTGAAACGAATCGAACGCGAGCCGCTGTGGGATCTCGCGCACGCGCAGTTGCGCGATGCGCTGCTGGCCGGCCGCTTCGAGCCCGGCACGGTGCTGACATTGCGTGCGCTGGCAGAAAGTTTCGGCACGTCGATCACGCCGGTACGCGATGCCGTTACGCGCCTTGTGGCGCAGGGCGTGCTGCAGCAGGGACCGCGCAATTCGGCGATCGTGCCGAACCTTTCGCGCAAGGAACTGGCTGATCTCACGGTGGTGCGCTGCGCCCTCGAAGGCCGCGCGGCGCGGGAAGCGGCGCTGCAGAAACATGACGCCGCGGCACTTCGCCAGCTCGAGGAGCGGCTCGCAAAAATGCAGTCGCTGATCCAGGCGCGAAAGCTGGAGAGCTATCTCGAGCATCACCGGAAATTCCATTTCGGGATCTACGCGATGTCCGGCATCCCGCTGATGGTCGAGACCATCGAGAACATGTGGCTGCGCTGCGGCCCGGTGCTGTCCTTCGTGATCCCCGAATATGTCGTGCTGCTGAAGGGCTGGGATCACCACACCGCCGCGCTGAAGGCGATCGTGGCCGGCGACGCCGAGCGCGCCGAAGCCGAGATCGTCGCCGACATCACCGAAGCCGCGCACTACCTCGGCGGCCTCGCCGATGCGACCGGGCAATTGCGCCGGCCGGCGATCAAGTAGGGTGGGTTAGCCGAAGGCGTAACCCACCGCCGGCCGAACGGCATCGCGAGAAATCGGTGGGTTACGCTGCGCTAACCCACCCTACGATCCCGACTACGCGGATATTGCTCATTCCTCATGGTGAGGAGGCGCGTAGCGCCGTCTCGAACCACGAGGCGCCGCTGGTGCCATTCATCCTTCGAGACGGCGCTTTCGCGGCTCCTCAGGATGAGGTCTGGCACTTTGGTGCGCTCGTAATGACGCGGATGGAGCTTCAATCCACAATGAACAGCTTCACGCCGGTCTTCGTCGAAGACCGGTGCGCGGCATCGCCGAAATCCGACACCTGATAGCTCATGCCTGGCTTGAGCGTGAACCTGCGCCCATCGCGCAATTCGGTTTCGAGTTCGCCTTCAAGCACGTAGAGCACATGCCCGCGGTCGCACCAGTGATCGGCGAGATAGCCGGGCGAATATTCGACCATGCGGACGCGGAGGTCACCGATATCGAGCGTGCGCCACAGCGCGTCGCCGGTGACGCCGGGATGCGCCGTCGTCGGCATCCGGCTCCAGTCGGTGACGGTGAAGGGCAGGGTGGGGATTTTCATGCGGGTAATCCTGGACGAGATGGTTATCGAGAACTCGTCATTCCGGGATGGTGCGCAAGCACCAGACCCGGAATCTCGAGATTCCGGGTTCGATGCTTCGCATCGCCCCGGAATGACAGCCAGTGCTGCTAATGCGTCAGATGGTTCACCCGAACTCTGCCTGATCTTTCCCTTCGCATCGGGTCAAGCCAAATTATGTCAATAGTACTGACCTAACTCCATTTGTCCATGCCTCACAAAGAATGTGGGCTGGCCGTTTCCCGCGGTTGCGAGGCTGGTCGGCGTCGCGTATCTGCTTGCCATGACAGCAGCACAAAAAGCCCGCGAGTCGTCGGCGCCCTCGGTGGCCTCGGCGCATGACAAGATTCTGATTGTCGATTTCGGCAGTCAGGTGACGCAACTGATCGCGCGCCGGGTGCGCGAGGAGGGCGTCTATTCCGAGATCGTCCCGTTCCAGAAGGCCGAAGCCGCCTTCGACGAGATGAAGCCGAAAGCGGTGATCCTGTCCGGCGGCCCGGAATCAGTGCATGAAAAAGGCTCGCCCCGCGCCCCGCAGAAGATCTTCGATTCCGGCGTTCCCGTGCTCGGCATCTGCTACGGCCAGATGACCATGGCCGCCCAGCTCGGCGGCGAGGTCGAGGGCGGCCACCACCGCGAATTCGGTCGCGCCGATGTCGAGGTGAAAGCATCGAGCAACCTGTTCGAATCCACCTGGGCCACGGGCGAGAAGCACCCGGTGTGGATGAGCCACGGCGACCGCATCACCAAGATGCCGCCGGGCTTCACGGTCGCCGGCGTCAGCGCGAACGCGCCGTTCGCGGTGATCCAGGACGAGAAGCGCAAATATTACGGCCTGATGTTCCACCCTGAAGTGGTGCATACGCCCGACGGCGCCAAACTGATCCGCAATTTCGTCCGCAAGGTCGCCGGCCTCACCGGCGACTGGACCATGCGCGCGTTTCGCGAAGAGGCGATCGAAAAGATCCGCGCCCAGGTAGGCAAGGGCAGGGTGATCTGCGGTCTTTCCGGCGGCGTCGATTCAGCTGTCGCCGCGGTGCTGATCCACGAGGCGATCGGCGACCAGCTCACCTGCGTGTTCGTCGACCACGGCATGCTGCGGCTCGACGAAGCGAAGACCGTCGTCGACCTGTTCCGCGGGCACTACAACATTCCGCTGGTGCATGTGGACGCCTCCAAGCAGTTCCTCGGCGAACTCGAAGGCGTCACCGATCCCGAAAAGAAGCGCAAGACCATCGGCCGCCTGTTCATCGACGTGTTCGACGCCGAGGCGAAAAAGCTCGGCGGCGCGGACTTCCTCGCGCAAGGCACGCTCTATCCCGACGTGATCGAAAGCGTCTCCTTCACCGGCGGCCCTTCGGTGACGATCAAGTCGCACCACAATGTCGGCGGTCTCCCCGAGCGCATGAACATGAAGCTGGTCGAGCCCTTGCGCGAGCTGTTCAAGGACGAGGTCCGCGTGCTCGGTCGCGAACTCGGCCTGCCCGAAATCTTCGTCGGCCGCCACCCGTTCCCGGGCCCCGGCCTCGCCATCCGCTGCCCCGGCGACATCACGAAGGAGAAGCTCGACATCCTCCGCAACGCCGACGCCGTCTATATCGACCAGATCAGGAAGCACGGCCTCTACGACGAGATCTGGCAGGCTTTTGCCGTGCTCTTGCCGGTGAAGACCGTCGGCGTCATGGGCGATGGACGAACTTACGAATACGTCGTCGGCCTGCGCGCCGTAACCTCCACCGACGGCATGACCGCGGACTTCTACGCCTTCGACATGAAGTTCCTCGGCGAGACCGCGACGCGGATCATCAACGAGGTGAAGGGGGTGAATAGGGTGGTGTACGATGTGACGAGCAAGCCGCCGGGGACGATTGAGTGGGAATAATTCGGAGGTACTCGCAGCTATCCGGATTTGTCCAGAATTGCACTCTAACTCGCTGAAGTTAAAAATAAATCTTGTCGACAGCTTTCGTTGACTATCGGTGGGCCGTGTTCGCGTCTGTCGGACTGGCCGACGGCACCCTCATCCTTATTCCAAACCTGTTTTGATCGATACCGTCATCTCGAAATGAGCGGTGACGGTCTTTTATTTGGTCTAACCAACTGAAATGGCGTCGCTTTTTTTCAGATCGGTGGCCGAAATTGGCCTGACGGTATCGAGCAAAGAGGGCGAGCAAATGCTGACGGACGCGGCGCTTAAGCATCTGAGACCAAAGGAAAAACCCTATAAGGTGACGGACCGGGACGGGATGTATGCGCTCGTTAGCACGAAGGGCTCGATCTCGTTTCGGCTCGACTATCGAATGAACGGGCGCCGAGAGACCGTCACTTTCGGAAAATATGGCCCCGCCGACTTGTCGCTTGCCCGAGCACGAGAGCTCTGCATCGATGCCGGGCGTGCCATCAAGGACGGGCGTTCTCCAGCCATTGAAAAGCAGCGCGCAAAACGACGCCTGATGGAAGCCAAAGCGTTCGGTGAGTTTGGTGAGAAGTGGCTCACCGCTGCACCCATGGCTGACAGCACCCGCGCCATGCGCCGTTCAATCTTCGAGCGCGAACTACTACCGCCATGGCGCAAGCGTTTACTTACCGAGATTGCGCCGGACGACTTGCGGAACCATTGTGCCGCAATCGTCGAACGAGGTGCACCGGCAACCGCGCTTCACGTCCGCGATATCGTCAAGCAAATCTATGGGTTTGCTATCTTGCATGGTGAAAAGGTCGCCAATCCGGCTGACGAAGTCGGTCCATCGTCGATTGCGCATTTCGTGCCCCGAGATCGCTCGCTCTCGCCTGCCGAGATCCGCATCATGCTCAAGCAGCTCGACCATGTGGCTACGCTGCCGACGATCCGACTAGGGGTGCGGCTCTATCTTCTCACGATGGTGCGCAAGAGCGAATTGCAAGATGCGACCTGGGATGAGGTCGATTTTGAGAATGCCGTCTGGACGATCTCAAAGGAGCGGATGAAGCGGTCGAAGGCACACAACGTGTACCTATCGCGCCAGATGCTCGATATCTTCATTGCGCTGAAGACTTGTGCAGGTAACTCGAGATACGTGCTTCCTTCGCGCTACGATGCCGATAGCCCGATGTCGCGAGCGACGTTCAACCGGGTTACTGCTGCGGTCGTCGAGCGCGCTAAAGGCGAGCGGCTTCCCCTCGAACACTTTACAGTGCACGACCTTAGACGCACTGGATCAACGCTGCTCAACGAACTTGGGTTCAACAGCGACTGGATCGAGAAATGTTTGGCCCACGAGGACGGGCGCTCCTCGCGCGGCGTCTATAACAAAGCGGAGTACGAGCCGCAGCGTCGGCATATGATGCAAGAGTGGTCAAACATCGTTGATGCGTGGGTGGGCGGTCAAAAATACTTGCCAGTTCTCACTCCGCCTTCGATGCCGATTGTTGAGCCAGATCCTGCACTTTGACCGGACGGCTACGCCGTTGTTTCACGTCCGGATGCGGAGCACGGGTGAGGGGGGCGCTCCGGCGCAATAGGAGCCAAGCTTCCACCTCACTCAGATCCCATACGACACATCGAGGAGAGAGCGCGAAGCGTCGCGGAAATTCTCCGCGTTGTTCCATTTCGTAGATGGTACTGTCGGCAAGGGGCACCATTTCATGAAGCTGATGTCGTCGGATTGTTCGTCTTAGGTCCGTCGTTCCGCGGCGAGCCATTTCGATCTCCTTCTGCCGTTCTCAGCAATTGGAGTCGATTCATCTCGAATGAACAGAGGAAATTCTCTTGATGCGGCAATCGGCGGGAGCCGCGCATGAATGGAGACGTTTGATCATAAATCATCGCCGGCGGAAGACCCGTTACTCTTAATCAGCGGGTCAGGGCAACATCCTCAGCGTGAAGCGAGCGGATCAAGACTGACGTCAGGCAGGGCGAACGCTACCCGGGGCCGGCGCCTTAATGCCCGACGAAGCCAGCCAATCGTTCAGGTGACAAGCAGTCTCATTCTGCCGAGCCCGTCTCAACAGCTGGTCCTGGGCATTCCTGGTGGAAGTTTGTCGGCGGCCTCTCTACAGAGTCGAGCCTCGTCGGCCAGCCGGTCCTCAAAGGTCATCGTGTGCTTGATGCAGGGTCGTTTTTTGATGTTCCTAATCACGTTTACGCCCTTCCTAGGAGTGTGCGATGAGCAGATGAAACGGTTTCGACTATTGCGGACCGGGGTGCTCATTCTTTGTTAAGAGTCGAAGTTGCTCCTTCCGAGCCGCAGGACCAATCTGCACTAAAGAAAGGTGTAATGCAGCAACCACTAGCCATAATGGTTGTGCTAGCTTAGTCTTGCTGAATGCAAACTCTCCATAATCCTGATCGGTACATGACTGACCTGCGGCAAATTATGTCGCAGGGCCGCAAGCGAATTGGTCTGTTCATCGGTGCGGGCGCTCCAACGTCCATTCGGATTGATACCACTACCGGAAAGATCAGTCCTGGTGGGGCGGCCCTTATCCCTGACGTCGCAGGATTGACGGACCATGTCATCGACAAACTACAAGAAACTGACCGCAAGGTTGTCGTGAGCATTAGAACCAAATTTGGAGCTGCCGCAATATCGAGGCAATACTGACACAGGTCAGGCGGCTTGCTCAGGCTATCGGCGCCGAGAAGATAAACGGTCTCGACGGTGCCGAATACGCGTCCCTCGGTCAGCGGATATGTGACTTGATCGGCGCTCGGGTGGCAACCGCCTTGCCTGGCGAAGAGAATCCATATTCAGAGTTGGTTTCCTGGATCGCCGGCACCCAAAGGGAGCACGCAGTCGAGATTTTCACGCCGAACTACGACCTTTTGATCGAGGAAGCATTCGAGCGCGCCCGCATGCCGTACTTCGACGGTTTTACCGGTGCGCACCAGCTGTTTTTTGATCCTGTCAGCATATCGACTGACGTTCTTCCGAAGCGATGGTCACGCTTGTGGAAGTTGCACGGCTCATTGGGCTGGGATGTGAGAAATGACTTGATTGTTCGTACTGGTCAGAGGAACGCGACCAAACTAATCTACCCGGATCACCTAAAATATGATGAGATTCGTAGGCTTCCCTATACGGCGCTATTCGATCGTCTTCGAGAATTTCTAGCGACCCCAGACAGTTTGCTTTTGTGTTCGGGCTTTTCCTTCTTCGATTCTCATATCTGTGCCGTGCTGGACGAGGGACTCATTGCCAATTCTCACACCGCGATATTTGCATTTCAGTACAAGACCCTCAAGGATGAAGCGCTTGCGACGAAGTTTGCATTGAAACATCCTAATCTGAGCGGTAGGTTTGCCCCCGGATAATTGAGAGGCCCGACGAAACCGAGCTTGCTAATTTGATGCTCACGCTGGCCCCGGAAACGGTCGCAACCTTTCCCAAATAGGTTGCGTCACGCGCTAAGCCGCCACGTCGAGCGCGTGTTCAATCCTGACGGCAAGCAACACCACTGGGGCAAGCGAAAGCTGAAGCGCGATCAGTGATCAGGCAACCCTATGAGCCACACCCGCCAATGTTTCGGCCTTTTCAGCCTTCTGCGGTAGCAATTCTTGCTCTCGCCTAGGTGTAATGATTTTGGCTGCCGCTCGCGCTTCCTACGCGAACTTTAGAAGGCGCTCTTCCAAAGAGGTCTTGGGTCGCTCGCGATTGCGCGGAATCACCATGGCTGATACATCGCATCTGATGGGCCTGAATCAGGGCAAAGAACCGCACGCCTCATCGAGAATGCGCGCAGCATTGACGCCGGTCGCTTCGGTCTGCTGCAAGAGCTCGGGCAGGGCGTCGAGGACGGCTTTCGCCTGAATGTGGTCGGACGCTTTGCAGGCGAGGGTCACAAGGCGTTCATAACTGTCATGGCCGGTCGTCGCGCGCACGCGGGCAATTGCGTTGCCCTCGAAACGCCGTCGCGCGCCAAGCACCGTAACCGCGCAGGGTACCACTGAATCCCGAAACCCAGCCATTTGCAAGTTTTGTACCTTCCTCCGTGGCTCGTCTTCGGTGTCGTGCACCTGATGGAGCCCCGAGGCGGCTACGCGGTCAACGAGACGAAGGAATGCCGGGCTTCCGGGGCGGTAAGCGGTGCCTTGGTGTAATTGGCTCCGGCATCTTCCCGAAGTCGAACATATTCCGGTGCCCCCTTGATGGTCACGCGCATGACGCCGGGCGCGAGATCACTGACGGTGCCACCAAGACTGGCGAACGCTGCGCACGAAGGGCTCGAATTCCATCGAAGGATGGACCTTTTCAAGCGTCGGTGTCTGCGGGCCGACATATTCGTAGCGGTCCATGGCGCCAAGAGTGATATCGGCCTTTTCCTCTTCAAGGGTTTTCTTGGCAGCATCGATACTGCGCGCAATCTTTTCGGCCGCCGCCGCCATGTCGCGTCCCGCAAGAGCGGTAACCACGAGCTCGCGGATTTTCTCGTCGAACCCGGCGCCTTCCTCGCCATTGCCTACGCCCGACCCTTCAAGCAGCGATTCAATATCCCCGATGGCGTCCGTGGCCATTTGAAGCTTGGTCAGGCGGCCAACGATGTATTCCTCGAATGTGCCCTAAAGCATGACGTTATAGATGACGACGTTCTTGTGCTCGGACCCAAGGCGCTGAACGCGGCCGATGCGTTGCTAGACAATCATCGGATTCCACGGCAGATCAAAGTTGATTAGCACGTTCGCTATCTGGAGATTGACGCCTTCGGCACCGGCTTCGGTCGAAACGATGGCCCGTATCTCGGGAAGATTAGCGCGAAACCGCGCGATGGTATCCTGGTTCCGTTGGCCGGACGACCCGTTGATGATGCCGACCTTAAGGCCGAGCTCTTCGAGGAAGGCTTGAATAGTGGTCTGGGTCTCGCGCCGCTCCATTAAGCTGACCATCGTCGGCCTCGCTCTGCAACAAAGTGGCGACCGCTGCAGACACATCAGCGCCCAGGGTTTGCGGCATCCGGGGCGCCAGGTGGTCAACAGCTAATCGTCAAGTTCTTCGGAGGTGATCACACCTGTCTTTGGGTCGGCGTGAAAATCCATCTTCTTGCCGTCCTTGATGCCTTCTCCTTCCCATCGGCCGTCATCGGCTTCAATTTTCGTAACTTGCGTGTACCCGGACTGTAGGACTTTTTGCTTCACCTGCTCGGCCGGCATCCAATCCGGCCCAGGCTGCTCCGCCGCACTAGCGAAAGTAAGCAATCCCGCTGAAACGGCTACACTTAGAACAAGCAACGCCATTTTGCTCATTTCGAATCTCCTTTACGTGAAACTGCTCAATTCGCACGGAAGGCGAAGGTTGCTAGAATCGATAAAATTGGCGCACCGCAGCAACCCGCGCCACGACATTGCGGGGATCCGTCTCTCGCGTCGTTAGCGACGAGGTGGTGACTTGGCTGTTCTCGATAGCGACGTCTGCGTTGGGTGGCCATGAACGCGCGTACGCGATCCAGCCATTCCTTCTGCTTAGCCTGCTCGGCTTGATCAGCGAAAAATCCAGGCAATAGGCGATACCGGACGGCGGTTCCGCGATTGTGATGTTGTACACAGGCCGCGGTGCACCAGCCCCGGGGGCAAGAGTGAACCGTTTTCACCAAGTGATCCTGATCCGGGAAATCCGTCGGGTAAGTGACCGCTGATAGACACGCAGTCACGGTCATTACCCAGCAGCCGAACCATCGGGCATGGTTAGCCCAAATACTGTCATTTCTGTTTCGTGGATGTCGTATCTGGTCGGCTAGGCGGCCCACTCACCCGAGCAGTAGCGAACTACGCGAGCTCCGTTCTTCTCATCATCGCTTACGACTCTGTTTGCGCGAATCGCCGCTCAACGCGCGACGGGGCGCCTCTCCGCCATAAAGGTAGGAGCCATGAAAGAGTGCATTCTCTGAACGGCCATTGCGACCTCGAGCCTGTTGCGCGCATTTAGCTTTTGCATGAGGACCGACATATAGTGCTTCACAGTTTTTTCGCTGATTTTGAGATTATCGGCCATTTCTCTGTTAGTTAGACCTTGAAGAAGAAGCTCAACTATCTGTGCTTCCCTTGAACTTAGTCGCGCCGAAATCGTCCTATCAATAGGAGCAGAAAGGGCAGCTAATACCTTTCCCGCAAAATGCTGGGTGACGAAGGTCTCTCCCTGCATTACCGCAACAATGCCATCGCGCAATTCCTCCTCGGTGCTGCCCTTTAAGACGTACCCACTTGCTCCAGCGCGCAACGTTTTAACGGCAGTATCGATTTCGGTGGTTGCGGTAAAAGCGACTATCTTTGTCGCGGGCAAAGCACTAATTATATCTGTCATGGCACTGAACACGTCGCCCGGCATGTTCAAGTCAACAATCAGCACGTCTGGTTTGTACTTAAGTGTAATATCAAGTGCGTCTTTGGCGCACGCTCCCTGCGCGACGACCTCAAATTCATCTTCGTCTCTAAAAACATTGACCATACCGTTTAGCAAAACAGGATGGTCATCCACGAATGCAATGGTGGTCTTATGTGACACCTTACACCTCCGCGCGAGCAAACCTCGCGCTTACACCACGATAATTATAACTGCACGCAATTTCCGGTAAACCCTATCTTAAGTATTAAGTTAACATCAGAAGCGCAGCCAAGGCAATACAGACAGTTAACACTCCTATTCCGGTTTCGGACATCGGAGATGTCGATAGTTCCATCCGCTGTCTAGAAACCCGCGGCAAATGAGCTGAACGCAGCGCTCGCCAAGAGACCCTAACGGTCTCTCCCAATTGGAAGCGTAACGAACACCCGCGTTCCAGTTTGCCTGTCTGATTCCACCACGACACTTCCCCCGAATGCCTGAGCTCGATTGTGAATACCTCTCAGGCCAAGCTTCTCTTGCTTTGACGCAAGTCCTTCCGTCTCGGAAAATCCCTTTCCCTGGTCGCTAATTGTAAGTTCGATGCCAGAATCCGTCTGATTTGCCTCGACTTGCTGGCCGACACCGCCAGCGTGCCGAAACGAGTTCGTCAAGCATTCTTGGACAATTCGGTACAGGCAGATTTTCAAAGGGTCGGAGATGTCGGCGGATAGGTCTCCAATCCTTCTGACTACTTTGGTGCCCGTTTGGTTTTCATGACGGTAGATGGCGAGCTCCATGGCGTCTGCGGAGCTGAGGGTCACGATTTCTGGCAGAACAAGGCCGGTTGATAAGGTACGCAGTTCTTGGATGACGCTTTCGGTGAGAGTTCGAATCTCGCTAACAGCTCGAGTTCGTTTTTCCTCCGATGCTTTGGGGCCCAGTTGACTTAATCGCAGCATCAGCAGACTGAGAAGCTGTACTGGTCCATCGTGTAAATCTTGGCCAATTCTTCCGATCAGTTGTTCGTTAGCCTCATTTGCATTGAGACGCGTTTTTTCGGCGACCGCCCGCAGTTCAGCGTTTTGAGCAGCCCACTTTTGAGCGGCATTCAGCTGATGGTCGAGTTCGGTCCGCTGTGTACTAATTGTTTGGCTGCCGCGCCTTACAATTCCGTACAGAATGGCAAGCATCAGTGCCGTCGTAATACTTACAACAAGCCAGGTACGCCAGATGGTACCCCTCAATTCCTGCGCGAGCTCCCTTGCGTCGTCATAGATTTCGCCGACGGCGATGATCTCCTTCGTACCTGTTCGATACAAGGGAGCATAAACTTCGATAATGGGTAGCCCGAGGCTCTGCTCGTAAGCACTTTCAACACTGATCATGTCATCGAACTCGGCGACAACTTGTCCATTGAACGCCTTAGCTACATCGGTAGAGGCAAATACCTTTCCAATCACGTCTTTCGACATGCTGCTGTAAATCACCGTCTGATCTCTTCGCCAAAGTTTGACTGAAACTATGTTTTGGCCGATTGGAGTGTCGACAAACAGATTGTCTAGCTCATTGTGGACGCTGCCCGGCAGGGTTCCGTCCGGCAATATGTTTTGAATCAATGGCCCAATGAGACCTTGGATTAGGGCTCGGCCATCCGCGCCAGTCGTGGCGAGCACGCTCCTTGTGATGCGATTATTAACCCAAGTCCCGAGGACCGCCATCACAACGCCTAAAACCACAGCTGCGGCGACGAGAAACTGACTGGAAAGGCTGAGCCTGCTCATCAACTAAATCAATCATGTGGGATTCTTGGACCAAAGTCTGAATCGAACGGATCCAATAGTCCGAAAATATCGTTCGACTTTCAGAAGTTATCTCTCCGGATGGCATGTGAGCAATATGTCGGCAGCCGATTTATAGCTCCGTGAGTGCAACCGGGAGAGTTCCATGGCCGTGAAACTGAACCAGCATGATCTGCAATTCATTCTCAAGCAGATCAAGATCGCTGAGGCCCATGCAAGCGGCATTCCGCTGAACGAAATCCGTGTCGACGCGAACGGGGTCTATGGAACCGAGGGCATGCTGGCGATCAGCCAGCCGCACCTTCCCTACGGTCTGCGGACGGTAGACGGTACCTACAACAACATAATCCCGGGCCGCGAACTCTGGGGCGCTGCCGATCAGACGATGCCGCGCATGTTCGACCCCAACTGGCGGAATGAAACGGACGGGGACGTTTTCGACCCGACGGGCCCATCGAATGGTGTAGGGGACGCTCTCACGGATGGCAATTACAACAGTGGTGGTGAAACGCCCGTCACCGGCGGCAGCGTCGTCGATGCCGATCCGCGCATTATCTCCAACCTCATCGCCGACCAGTCGCCCAACAATCCAGCCGCGCTGATCGCCGCGCTGCGCCACGCTGGCCACGAAGGCGACCTCAATGATAAGATGGCTTCGGTCACCGCGCCCTTCGCCTTCCTGCAGGCCCTGAAGGTGGCGAACGCAAGGGTTGACAGCTGGCAGAAGATGCTCGACGACGTCAATGGTGCAATCGACGCCGCCGAAGCCGCAGGGCAGACTCCCAGTCCGGCGCTCACAGGCCTCATCCCGATGCTTGAAGGGAATCTTGCAGCGGCACAGGGGGCAGCCGGAGGCGCGCTGGGCGCCGCAAATGGGTATTCCCTTCCCAACGTTGATCATGACGGCGACCCGCTCACGGCGCCGATCACGATCACCGGCGCGCAGAACGTCCTGGACTATGTCGCCGGCGAGCTGGGTATTGAGTTCGAGGTTGACGGCACCTCATTGAAGATCCCGAACGTGGCGCCCGATGAGGGGCTGTCGGCTCCGTTCAATGGCTGGATGACCTTCTTCGGCCAGTTCTTCGACCACGGCCTCGATCTCATTTCGAAGGGCGGCGACGGTACGATCTATGTACCGCTCGAGCCCGACGATCCGCTCTACGTGCCAGGCGGCTTCACGAATTTCATGGTGTTGACGCGGGCCACGCAAGTCCCAGGCGCTGGCGCGGACGGCGTGCTCGGCACCTCCGACGACACGCAACGCGAAGCGATCAACGTCACGACTCCGTTCGTTGATCAGAACCAGACGTATACCTCGCATCCCTCGCACCAAGTCTTCTTGCGCGAGTATGAGCTTACCTTGGATAGCAACAACGACGGGATCATGGATTCCCGTCCGCTCGCCACGGGTAAGCTGCTCGATGGGGCCAACGGCGGCCTGCCCACCTGGAAGGATGTTAAGAAGAACGCACTCGACAACTTGGGTATTGAGCTTACCGACCGCGACGTCTTCAACATCCCGCTGATCCGTACCGATCTCTACGGGGAGTTCATCCGCGATCCCAACACCGGATTTGCCCAGGTCATCAGGAACATCGGCCCGGACGGCATCCCGAACACCGCTGACGACATAACCATAAGTGGCACGCCGACCAATCCGGTCAAGCTCGACCCAAACAATGGCGGCATCGAGCCTGCACGCACGTCGCACTCCTTTCTTGACGACATCGCCCATAACGCGGTGCCGGTGCTCGATACAAATGGATTCCTGCGGCCGGACGGCAACAACACGCCGGCGGATCCCGCCGGCAATGCCGTGCAATTCAACCCGCTGAGCGGCAAGAACACGGAGTACGACAACGAACTTCTCGACAAGCACTTTGTTACCGGCGACGGCCGCGGCAACGAGAACGTCGGCCTCACCGCCGTCCATCACGTCTTCCATTCCGAGCACAACCGCCAGGTCGACGTGATCCAGTTGGAGATCCTGAAGTCCAAGAATCTAGCCTTTATCAACGAGTGGCTGACCAGCGACCTCAGCCAGACCCAGGTCGACAATTTCCCTGTCGGTGGCTTGGCCCTGGCCGACTATGCCAAGACACTACATTGGGACGGCGAACGGTTGTTCCAGTCGGCTCGCTTCGCCACCGAAATGCAGTATCAGCACCTCGTGTTTGAAGAATTCGGCCGCAAAGTGCAGCCGATGATCGACGTGTTCGTGTTCAACACACAGACTGACATCGATCCGGCGATCTTCGCCGAGTTTGCCCACGTGGTTTACCGCTTCGGTCACTCCATGCTGACCGAAGAGGTCAGCCGTATGTTCCTCGATGAGAATGGCAACCCGGTCCAGTACTCGGTGCACCCGACAACGGGGGCCCTGATCAAGACCTCGGTCACGAACCTCGACAATTGGGGAGACGATGTCGGCCTCATCGAAGCCTTCCTCAATCCCAAGGAGTTCGATCAGAACGGTCATATCACACATGACCAGGCGGCAGGCGCGATCTTCCGTGGCATGTCGCTCGTGCACGGCAACGAGATCGACGAGTTCGTTGTCGACGCCCTTCGCACCAACCTCCTGGGTCTGCCCCTCGACCTCGCGGCGATCAATATCGCCCGTGGTCGTGACACGGGCATGCCGTCACTCAACCAGGCGCGCGAGCAGCTGTACGATGCCACCAACTCGAGCTTCGTGAAGCCGTATGAGAGCTGGTCGGAGTTCGCGGCGAACATCAAGAATCCTGCGTCACTCATCAACTTCATCGCTGCCTATGGCAAGCACCCGGCGCTTGTTGCGCTCGAGGATGGCACTATGCAGCAGATGCGGGCAGCGGCGACGCTTCTCGTCCTCGGCGACGGCGGTGCTGTCGGAGACGTCACGATCAACGGTACGGTTTACACAGACCGCCTCGAATTTCTCAACAGCACCGGCGCATGGACCGCCGCCAACAGCGGTCTCAACGACATCGACCTCTGGATCGGCGGCCTTGCCGAAAAGAAAATGCCGTTTGGCGGCATGCTAGGCTCGACGTTTAACGCTGTATTCGAAGCGCAGATGGAGATGCTGCAGGACTTGGACCGGTTCTACTACCTCACCCGTACGCAGGGCCTGAACCTGCTGAACGAGCTCGAGAACAATGCGTTCTCGAAGATGGTGGCGATCAACTCCGACATGGTCCATCCGGGCGCCGATGGCATCCGCGGGACCGAGGACGATATTGAGAGCCCCTATCGAACCGGCGTCGATCCGTTCGCCAAGCACGACTATGTGCTCAACGTCCATCTTGACAGGCAACTCGACCAGAATAGTGCAGAAGCAGGCAAGGATCCGACGCACGACGACGAGCATCTCAACGCCATCGGCATGACCAAGGTTCAGCGCGACAATCTGCTCACCCCGGGTGCCGACGTAAACTACATCCGATTCATGGGTGGCGAACATGTCGTGATCGGCGGCTCGGACATCCAGAAGGACATCAACGGCGTCGTCATCAACAACGGCAACGACACCATCATCTCCGACTTCGGCGACGACGCCATCTGGGGCGGCGGCGGCGACGACCGCATCGAATCCGGTGCGGGTGTGGACTTCGTGATTGGCGGTGCCGGCAACGACATCATCACCGATTCCGGCGATACCGGTGACTTCATCAAGGGCGAGGAGGGCGACGACATCATCGCCAACGCCAACGGCCTCGACGTGCTGATGGGTGGTGACGGCAAGGACGTGTTCTTCGTCGGCGTCGATGGGACGGAAGTCTTCGCCGGCGAGGGCGACGACTTCGTGCTCGGGGGCGCCGACCACGACTTCCTGCTCGGCAACGAAGGGAACGACTGGATGGAGGGTGGCGACGGCTTCGACGTCCTCAACGGCGACAACTCGGAGCTGTTCTTCAACTCGACCATCATCGGCCACGATGTGCTGTTCGCCGGCGAGAACGAGAACGATTTCGACGCCGAGTCCGGCGACGACATCATGGTCCAGGGCGAAAGCGTCATGCGCAACGAGGGCATGTATGGCTTCGACTGGGCCATTCACAAGGGCAACCGCATCGCTGCAGATTCTGACATGCGGATCCCGATCTTTACGACGGTTGCCGACGATATCTTACGCGACCGCTTCGACCAGACTGAGGCCCTGTCGGGCTGGAAGTACAACGATATACTCAAGGGGGACGACCGTGGCAGTCAGGAGGAGATCGAGACCGAGCTCGATATGACCAACCACGAGCTGACGCAGGCCGGCGTCAATCGTATTGATGGCCTGCGCGCGCTACTCGGCAATCTCATCACTGCGGCCCCGACCGGCAATGATCCCGCAACCGGACGTCCCTGGGATCTCGAAAAAGTCGTCGCCTTCAAGTCGGGCAACATCCTGATCGGTGGTGACGGCAACGACACGTTCGAGGGCCGCGGCGGCGACGATTTCATCCATGGCGACGCCTGGCTGAACGTCCGGATCCGTATCACCTCCCCGGGCGCCGCGAACACGCAGCTGAACGAGATCGCAACCGTTGATACCCTGAAGCATGTCTTCCAACCGAACGAGAAGGACTCGTCGGGCGATGCCATTCCGTCCACCTGGGTGGGCAAGTCGCTCTACGACCTCATGATGGATCGGACGATTGCGCCGAGCCAGATGCACATCGTTCGCGAGATCAAGTACGACGAGGATTCGAGCAACAACGTCGACACGGCAGTCTTTGCCGGAAACCGCGACTGGTACGAGATCACCGAGTTCGAGGACGGCAAGGTCCGCGTTGCGCGGCGCGAGATGGAGGAGGTCGATCCGCAGATCGACGAAGGCGTCGATACTCTCATCGGGATCGAACGCATCCAGTTCTCCGACCAGACTGTGGTGCTCCAGCAGTCGGGCAACCACGAGCCGGTCGGCCGGCTGGTCATCGAGGGTCTCCCCGCGCGGGAAGGCGTGCAGCTCAAGGTGAACGCATTGAACGTTTACGACGCCAACAATCCGGGCGTGGTGGGCAGCGGCAACGTTCCCAACATGAACTTCCGCTGGCAGATCGAGCGCAACGACGGCACCGGCGACTACATCAATATCCCAGGTTCGTTCGGCACGACCTTCACGCCCAGCGACGAGCATACCGGCCTCAGGATCCGCGTCGTCGGCACCTATGTCGACGCCGGTGGCGTCACCGAGACGGTGATGTCGCTGACCACCGACATGGTCGTCGGCACCAACGATGAGCCCGTCGGCCCGCTTCTCATCAGCGATATGTCGCCGACCGAGGGGCAGACGCTCACCATGACCGTGGCCTTCAACGACGCCGACGGCATCACCGATGCGTTCGAGGAGGGGCTGATCGAGTACCAGTGGCAGTATTCGACCAGCGGTACAGGCAACTGGCAAGACATCAACGGTGCGACTGGGCTGAGCTGGACCATTCCGACTGCTGGGAGTGGTAGCAACGACTTCGGAGGCAGATACATCCGCGCCCAGGTAACTTACACTGACGACCTCGGAAACGTGCGCACAGTCAATTCGGCAGTGACGGGGGTAGTGGGTGAGTATGTTGTTGTCGCCGGGGCCGGAACTGTCGGCGGCTCCTCCGCCTACGACGACTATCTCGAGTCTACCGGCACGACCCAAGCCAACACGATTAGCGGCGGGCTGGGCAACGACATCATCAAGGGCGGTGGCGGCGATGACATCCTAACGGGCGGTCCGGCAACCGTGCCGACGGGCACCTGGACCGACAATGACAGCATCGACGGCGGGGCCGGCAACGACACCGTCAACGGCGGCATCGGTGACGACACCATTATCTACCGGGTAGGCGACGGCAATGATGCGGTAGATGGCGGCTTGGGTGACGATACCCTGCAGATCATCGGCGAACATTCGACGCAGCCGACCGACACGGTGACCGTCGCCTTCAACGGCACCCAAATAACCAGCGTCAACGGCACGGCGTCCGGACCGGGCGGCTCCAGCACGGGTACCGCGACGATCGCCGGCACCTCGGTCGAGCACGTCAATCTAGACCTGGGCATCGGCACGGATACCCTCAGCTATGGGAACTCGAGCGTGACGGCGGAGGTGGACCTCCTTACCGGCGCGGCGAGCGGCTTCAGCTGGGTCCGCAATGTAGAGAACGTGACCGGTGGGACGGCCGCCGACACCCTCAAGGGCGACAATCTCGACAACACCATCGACGGCGGAACCGGGAGTGCAGCGGATACGCTCCGCGGCGGCTTCGGTAACGATACGCTCCGCGGCAACGAAGGCGACGACCGTCTCTACGGCGACGAGGGAGACGACACCCTCGACGGTGGTGCGAGCACCAGCACGCTCGCACCGACGCCAGCCAATCCGATCACCGCGTATGACCGGCTGGACGGTGGCACGGGCAATGACACGGTGACCTATACTGGCGCTGCGTCGGCAGTGACCGCGGATCTATCGGCGATCGCCCCGCAGTATACCGGCGGTGGCGGCAATGACTGGCTGATCGATGTCGAAAATCTCACCGGCACGAGCCACAATGATACGCTTACGGGCAACAACGCCGCCAATATTCTTGACGGCGGTGCCGGCACCGACCTGCTGACTGGCGGGTTGGGCAACGATACCTACGTCATCGACGACGTGGATGGCGCCACCGATGTCGAGCGTGACCGCGTGGTCGAGCTGGCCGGCGGCGGCATCGATACGATCAAGGGCTCGGTCCTGATCGATCTCAACGATCCCGGCCTCGGCGGCCAGGAGCTGGAAAACATAATCCTTATGGGAAACAGCGACCTCAATGCCACCGGCAATGCGCTTGCCAACGAGATCACCGGAAATGCCGGCAACAACCTCCTCAATGGCGGTGGCGGCGACGACACGGTGGTGCTTGCCGGCTCGCACGAAGACCTGACCTTCGGACGCAACTCCGCTGACACCCTGACAACCGTCAGCAGTCCTGGCGCAGGCACCGACACGCTCGACAGCATCGAGTTCGCCAAGATCGGCGGCGCGAGCTATCGGATCGTCGCCGGCACCAACGCCGACAATGCGAGCTTGAACAGCGCCAGCAACGGCGGTAACGAACTCGTCCTCGGCTTTGACGGCAAGGACACGCTGTCGGGCGGAAATGGCACCGATATCCTCAAGGGCGGTGCCGGCAACGACAACCTCAACGGCGGCGCCGGCAACGACATCCTCGATGGAGGCACCAGCGGCGGTGCAGTGGTTGCCCCGCCCCCTCCCATCACGGACAACTTCGGCTCCGGGAACTACTCCGGTGGCGCGGGATTCTCCAGTGCGTGGGATGAGACCGGAGACAACGATACAACCAGTGGGGAGATTCGTCTCGACGGCGGCCGCCTGCGGTTTGTGGGTGCCAGCGGCAGCGGGCAGGTCGATGCCAACGACTCGATCCAGCGTTCCTTTAACTTGGCGAACACAGCCGGGGCAGCACTAACCCTGAGCTATGAGAGCCAGTATTCGGGGAGTGGTCAGGGTGTGCGTGTCGAAGCCTTCAACGGATCGACCTGGGACAACTTGGGTACTCTGAGTGGTGTGGGCGGTACCGAGAATTTCTCGGCGACGCTCAACGCGTCCCATACCGCAGTCCGGTTCGTGGCGATCAACACGTTCCACAACGGTATTTTTGGTTTATTCGCCCAGAACGTCTACATCGACAATCTGGTGATAACGCCCATCGCATTGCCGACGGGCGATATAATGACGGGTGGTGATGGCGACGACACCTACTACGTCGATGGGATCGTCACCGCCAACATGGACTCGGTCCTCGAGACCAGCGCTGCGAATTCCGGCAACGATACCGTCATGCTTATGGCCAACGGCAACTACACGCTGGCCAACAACGTCGAAAAACTTGTGGCGCGAGTGGCGGGTGACCGCGCGCTCACCGGCAACGCAATTGCCAACGAAATTACCGGCAGCAGCGGCGACGAGAACATTAACGGCGGTGGAGGGACCGACACCGCTATCTATGCCGGCGAGGTGGGTGACTACACAGTCGGCGTCAACGGCAGCGGCCAGCTGACCGTCTCCGGCAACGGTGCGGGCGACGACACGCTGATCAGCGTCGAGCGGGTACAGTTCGGCGGCCGGAACTATGTGATCGACATCGGCGATGGCGCCGCCGAGGAAATCAACGGTACCGATGCCGGCCAGATCATCCTCGGCCAGGGCGGCAATGACACCATCATCGGTGGTGATGGCGACGATATCATCATCGGTGGCGCGGGAGACGACGCACTCTTCGGAAGCGACGTCGGCACCGCGGGCGACAATGCCACCTCCGGTGCGGCCGACAACGACACCTTCATCTGGAATGTGGGCGACGGCAGCGATGCCATTAATGGCGGCTTCGAAGGAGCCGGCGGCGACCTGCTCGTGGTCAACGGCAACTCGGAGTCGGAGACCTACCGTATATATACGGTCGACGAAGCAATTGCCCGGATCGCATACGAAGACGGTGATGTCGGCGGCGACTTCGAGGCCGAGATCGTGATTACCCGGCAGGTCGGTGGCGGAGACGAGGTCGTCATTGCTGCGATGACCGACATCGAGGAGATCCTTGTTGACCCCGCCGGCGGAACGAACACCGTCCAGATGTTTGGTGACTTCAGCCTGACCAGTCTGAGGCCAAATACGATCACGATCGTCGGCGGTGCGGGCAATGACACCGTAAACATCTCATCCCTGCTTTCGGCGCACCGTATTGTTTTCAAGACGGGTGGCGGAAGTGACACCATCATCGGAAATCTCCGACCGCAGGATGTCGTCGAACTGCCCGATGGCATGTCGATCTCCGATTTTGAAGTTACGATTGAAGATAATGGCCTTACCACGCTCGTTGGTGGAGGTCATACGATTACCTTGGTGGCACCCGACGGGATGCCGCAGTTCAGCAGCGGTGACGATGATGATGGGGACAACACGGGAAACGACGACACCGACACCGATACTGACAACAACGACGGTGATGATGACGTCGATAATGACGGCGATGACGACGTCGTAACGCCGCCAACGTCCGGCTCGGTGAAGAACGGAACGCCCCAAGCGGACGTTCTCATGGGAACGGCCGGCGATGACAACATCGTCGCGTTCGCCGGAGACGACATTGCCATGGGCGAAGCCGGGGCCGATGCGATCGTGGTTGGCGAAGGCGCCGACTTCGTGACTGGCGGTAGCGGCCGGGACGTGATCTCCGGCGGAGCAGGCGACGATCACGTCTTCGCCGGAGCCGACGACGACATGGTGTACGGCGATGCCGGGTCAGACCGCATCTTCGGTGACCAGGGCAACGACGTTATCAATGCCGGAGCGGGCGACGATACGGTGTTCGGCGGTGCCGGCAACGACCTCATCGTGGCGGAAGCGGGCGATGGCAACGACGTCTACTTCGGTGACGAAGGCGGCGGCGGCACGGGTATCGACACCCTCGACATGTCGGCGGCGACCGCGAATGCTACCGTTAATTTGGGCTCCGGGCTGCTGTCCAACGGCAGCGCGTTCAGTTCCCAGACCGGAAACGACACGATATGGGGAATCGAGAACGTCAACACCGGCTCCGGCAACGACACCATCACCGCGAGCAACGCAGTCAACGTGATCAACGGAGGCGCCGGTAGCGACACCTTCAAGTTCACGTCGACCACGGCTGCCAACGGCGACACGATTGTCACCTTCGAGCCCGGCGATCGGATCGACCTGACAGCGATCGACGCCAACACCGGTACGGCGGGCGACCAGAGCTTCACGCTAGTCAACGGAGCGCCCACTGCGGCCGGGCAACTTGGAGTGACGCTCGAGACGCGCGTCGATGGTGATTTCACCGTTATCCACGGCAACATCGACGGCAACACCGATGCCGAGTTCACGATCGAAATCGCAGGTCATCACAACCTGAACGGCACGAACGTCGGTCTTTGAGGCAACGCTACACGACGGGAGGCAGATGACAAATCTGCCTCCCGTCGAACTCCGTTTCCTTCGCGTTATCGATTGCAATCCGGGCGCATCACATGGCCAATCCAAAAGAGCTAACTCCCGCAAAGCGCCGGAACCTTGCTGAGCTGACGCGCGGATTTCGCGGCATTGTTATCTTCCTCTGCCTGATCTCGGGCGTGATCAACGTGCTGGCGTTGACCGGATCATTGTACATGATGCAGATTTATGATCGGGCGCTGACTAGCGGCAGCATCCCGACGCTTCTCGTTCTTTCGAGCCTGGTCATCGGCCTCTATCTCTTCCAGGGTTGCTTCGACGTCATTCGCACCCAGGTGCTGGTGCGGGTAGGCGCCCGACTCGATCAAAAGGTGGCGCCGATGGCGCATCGCGTTGCCATCGACATGCCGCGTTTCGGCTTCTCGACCTCCGAAGCCCTCGAGCGGGGACGCGACGTCGATACGGTCCGCGGCTTCCTCGGCAGCCAGGGTCCGGCGGCGCTGTTTGACTTGCCATGGATGCCAATCTATCTGGCGTTCATCTATTTTCTGCATCCGGCGCTGGGTGCATTGACGTTCGCCGGTGCGTTCGTGCTCACGGTTCTGACCGTCGTCAGCGAGATCATGACGAAGCGTCTCAGCCTTTCCACACGGAAGGCCGCGATGGCGCGCAACACCATTGCCGACAGCAACGCGCGGAGTGCGGAGGTCCTCAAGGCGATGGGCTTTGCGAGCCGCGCCGTGGGGCGCTTCAACGACGCCAACCGTGAGCATCTGGAGCTTCAGACCAAGGCCAACGATATCACGGGGACTTTCGCCGCCGTATCGCGCGTACTGCGCATGTTGCTCCAATCCGCAGTGCTTGGCCTCGGTGCGTATCTCACGATCAAGGGCGAACTCACCGCCGGGGCCATCATCGCATGCTCGGTGGCATCGGCGCGTGCGCTGGCGCCGGTGGACCAGGCGATTGGAAACTGGAAGCCCTTTGTCGCGGCGCGAATGGCCTACAACCGGCTTCGCGATACGGTCGTGGCCCTTGCCGCCGCCGACGAACCGATGAAGCTGCCCGCGCCGCGCCAGCGTCTCACCGTGGAGAAGATCACGGTAGCGGTGCCGGGTTCCGGGCAGGTCATCCTGAGCGATGTCGCCTTCGAGCTAACAGCCGGACAGGCGCTCGGCATCATTGGACCCAGCGCCGGCGGGAAAACGACGATGGTCCGCGCGCTCACAGGCATCTGGCCGGTGCTGCGCGGCAGCGTCCGACTTGACGGTGCCGATCTGACGCAATGGCGCGAGGAAGAGATCGGGCAGCATATCGGCTATCTTCCGCAGGAAGTCAGCCTGATGGATGGGACGATAGAAGACAACATCTGCCGTTTCGAGGCCCAGCCGGATTCGCTGAAGATCGTCGAAGCCGCCAAGGCGGCAGGCGTGCATGACATGATCCTGAAAATGCCGGAAGGATATCGAACCCAGCTCGGCCCGCAAGGGGCTGCCCTGTCGGCAGGCCAGCGGCAGCGGGTAGCTCTCGCGCGTGCGCTCTACGGCAATCCATTCGTGGTCGTCATGGACGAGCCGAATTCGAACCTTGATGGCGAGGGCGAGGAAGCCCTCACCAGGGCGATCGAGGATATCCGCGCACGAGGTGGTATCGCAGTCGTGATCGCGCACCGTCCGAGCGCACTCGTCGCCGTCGATCTCGTTGCGATCGTGCAGAACGGCCGCATGGTCGCGTTCGGCAAGAAGCACGACATCATGACGCCAGCCCTGCAGCCGACGGCGCGTTCGGCGCCAGATCAACTCCAAGCGCAAGTAAGGAGGCCAGCGTGATTACAGCAAAGGGACTCAAGCCCGCCTCGCAGCCACAGCAATCGCAGCCGACGCGAGAGGATTATGTCGAGCCCGAGCAGCAGAAGAAAGTAATTGCGCCTCTCGCGTTTCTCCTGGCTTTGACGGGCTTTGCCGCCTATTTGAAAAGCTTCCTGCCGGTCAAGCTGGAAGCCCGCGAAGCGCAGCAGGCCGGCAAGGATGACAATGCACACCAAAGCGACCCAGCGTCGGACGACGTCATTGCCGCCGCGGCTCAGGAAGCTGAGGAAGGGTTGGCTGAGAAATCGACCGAACGCCAGATTGGCTCATCCGATAAGGTGTTCCCGATTCGGATCGTATACGACAATGACCAGAACCTAACGTACGGCTCTTCAGCGATTGAACCAGCAAAGCCACTCTCGCTTCGCGTCGCGACTGTACCGATCGGCGATCCTGTCCGGCCCACCAACGATAATCGCCCGTCCGCCCCGTCAGGGTCGACCGGTAATGGTGGTGGCGAGGGCGGTGGTGGTGGCGGCGGCCAGGAAAGGCCAACATCTCCTCGCAGTCCGGATCAACCCATCGTCACGTCGACGGAGCCCGACCGCAACCGGGCGCCGCGGACCACTGGGCCCGTGCATTTGCAGGACGTGGTCGGTTGCCAGGTACTGATGATCTCCGTGCTGGCCTTGCTAGCCGGGACAACCGACCCCGATGGTGACCGCCTGACAATATCACATCTCGCCTCGACCTCCGGAACGCTCACACCAACCGAAGACGGCGGTTGGACGTTCGCTCGTGCCGATGGAATGCTCGGCGATGTCAGCCTGACCTACACAATCTCCGATGGCTCGGCATCGGTGCAGCAGACGGCCTATTTCAGTGTGGTCGAAGCGCCGCCGGTCATTGGAACTGTTGAGGACGATAATCTTCTCGGTACGAATTGCGGCGAGACCATCGACGGGCGCGCCGGCGACGACAACATCGACGCCCGCAATGGTGACGATGTTATCGTTGGAGGAGACGGCGACGATCACATCGTCGCCGGAGCCGGCAACGACGTCGTCTATGCAGGAACGGGTAATGACATCGTTTTCGGAGGGCCTGGCAACGACATCGTTTTCGGCGGAGCCGGTAACGACCACCTATATGGCGAATCGGGCGACGACACGATTCTGGGCGAAGAGGGCAATGACTTCATCTCTGGCGGTTCCGGGCGGGATATTCTGATAGCCGGCGAGGGCGACGACGTCGTGCAGGGCGGCGACGGCAACGATGTGCTGTCTGATGGATTGGGTTTCGACTCGGTGAAGGGCGATGCGGGCGACGACCACGTCGTGGCCGCTGCAGACGCAGCCGATGATGTCTACGATGGCGGCGACGGGCGGGATACCCTGGATTACTCCACGGCGACGAGCAGCGTCACGGTTGACCTCGGCGCCGGAACCGTCGAGGGTTCGGAGACAGGTCACGACGCGATCGCTGGATTCGAGGCGATCATCGGCGGAAGCGGCGACGACCGTGTCAGCGCGGGGCCGACCTCCGTTGCCATGAGTGGCGGCGCGGGGAACGACATACTCGATGGCGGTGCTGGCGGCGATGCCATCTCGGACGGCGCAGGTAGTGACGCTGTCTGCGCTGGCAGCGGCGACGATCATGTGCTGGCCGCAGCGGATTGGGCCGATGATCGCTATGACGGAGGTTCCGGGCACGACGTGCTGGACTATTCGACGGCCACCTTCAGCGTCTCGGTCGACATCGGAAGGGGTAATGCCAACGGTGTTGATATCGGCCACGATCTGATTGCCGCCTTTGAGGAGGTCATTACCGGCTCCGGAGACGATCACATTGTGGCTGGATCAACGTCAGTTTGGATGACGGGGGGTGACGGCAATGATACGTTCGAGTTTCACAGGTCCGAAGACCAGCCCGCGATGATGGTTCGCAAGATCACCGACTTCACGGTCGGCGACCGGATCGTGGCTGCGAGCTACGAGATCACATATCTCAAGGAAGATGGCTTCGAAGACACGGTCTCCGACATGTTCGACGACATTTACCTGTCGACAAATGGCGACCGTCGCCCGGTGCGCTTCCGGTTCGAGGAAATCGACAGCAACCAGTTGACGTTGGTCGATGTGCATGATCGGCCTGACACCGATGAGTTTTTCACCATCGAACTCGCAGGGCATCATAATCTTCAATTCACCGTTGCCGTCGGATAGGGCAACCGAGGAATCGGGCGATGAAACATTACGATCCCAAAAAGTTCGTTCCGGAAGCATCGCGTTCCACCGTCGCCAAGGCCACGGACAGGTCCTTCCGGGTTTGGCCAAGGGTGCTGGGCGGCCTGGCGCTCGTGGTCCTGCTGGTCATTGGTTGCGGGGGATGGGCGGCAATCGCGAGGCTGGAAGGTGCGGTCGTCGCGGCTGGCACGGTGAAGGTGGACCAGAATCTGAAGGAGGTTCAACACCGCGACGGTGGCATCGTGAAGACGCTTGCGATTCGGCAGGGCGATCTCGTCAAGGCAGGCCAGGTGTTGGCAACGCTGGATGATGTGCAGATTAAGGCAGAGCTGCTCATCGTCCGCTCGCAGTTGGGCGAGGCCATGGGCCGCCAGGCGCGGCTGATTGCAGAGCGCGACAATCTAAGCTCAATCGAATTCCCGGCCGATCTTGGACGGATATCGGTCGCCGCGGACATCGTCATGCACGGGGAAAGCCGCCTATTTGCGGGCAACAAGTTGAACAGGGACAGCCAAAAGGAACAACTTGAGCTGAGCATCAGTCAGACCCAGGAAGAGATCAAGGGTATGCAGGCGCGGCTCGCGGCCAAGGAGGAAGAGATAAAGCTGGTCGGTGCGGAGCGCGACAAGCTGGATCATCTGTTCGAGAAGAAGATTGTCGAGTACACGAGGGTCTATTCGGCGCATCGCGATTGGGCCCGCATACTGGGAGAGCGAGGCGAGATCTCGGCCAGTATCGCGCGCGCCAAGGTCCGCGCCAGCGAGATAAGAGTGCAGATCATCGCCGTCGATCAGAACGCCAGCACCGAGGCGCAACGTGAGCTGCGCACTGTGGATGCCCGCATTTCCGAACTGAGCGAGCGCAAGTTGGCGATCGAGGACCGTCTATCTCGAACCGAAATTCGATCTCCGGTCTCGGGTTACGTGAACGAACTGTTCGTGCATACGGTCGGTGGCGTCATTACGCCCGCAGCAAAGATTGCCACGATCGTTCCTCAAGACGTGGAGCTCAAGTTCGAGATCAGGATCTCGCCCGCCGACATCGACCAGGTAAGGGAAGGGCAACCCGCGCGGTTGCGTCTCACCGCCTTTAATCGCACGACGACGCCTGAGATGAAGGGCCGGGTCGTCATGGTGTCCCCTGCCTCCGCGCGAGACCCGACGAGTGGCCAGGAGCATTACGTCGCATATGTCAGCCTGCTACCGAGTGAGGAGGCCGTCGCCCAATCGAATGGAATGAAATTAGTGCCCGGAATGCCTGCAGAGGTGTTTATTTCGACGCAGGAAAGAACCGTCGCTTCCTACTTGTCGAAACCTTTCACTGATCAGATGAATCGTGCCTTCCGCGAGCGCTGAAGAGTCAACTGAGTTCTGTTGGCTATGGTGCGGGGCACGCCGAGCGATAGGATGCGCGAGGAACGGCGCCAGCCAGCGAAACGTGCTGGGTCGCTTCGCCCCATCCTATCAGAAAAGAAAAGCGCCCTGGGGCCGCCGGAAGCCTTCGGAACAGCTTTTATGAGTTCTGGCGAGAAGTACCGCGTAAGCCCGATAACAGGCGCACTTGGACCGAAGCTGACATTTGGGGCGGAGCCGAGGAGCTACCGCAGTGGAAACTGCAAAGCTCGGAATTTCGCTACGCACCCGCTCCCCGGCGGAAGAAGATCGACATGGGTGACGCCGTTACCCTAGCCCAGCATTTTTGCATGAGACTCAGTACGACAAATCAACGTGCGAGCACCTGGGGGCGCCGAAAGGCATCGACATGACCGAAAAGCGAGCCGCGTTCTATCTTACTGCAACGTCCCAGGGCTACAGGGTGGTGCTGTTAGATCCGCAGTATAAGGACGAGGCGATGAAAATGGCGGTTGAACTTGCTAGAAATCAGGGGTGTGCCGTCGCTGTGACGGACGAGAACCTGACAGTGCTGGAGACCATCCAATAGCCTATTATGCGAGTTCTTAGCTAATTGGGCTTCCTGCGAGTGACCTGAAGAGCTCCGGGTTGGCGGCAAGGTAATCAAACCAAATCTCAAACATCAGTCGGCAAACATCATCTAGCTTGAAGCCGCCTGCACTCGAAGGTCCAAGGCGCCGTTTATCTTCAACGAACAATAGAAAGTGAGCTTCCACGCATCTAGTATCGCCTTATGAACTCGGAATCGAGCAAGGATCCGCTGGCGTCGCTGGGGCCCACCCCATGCAAGAAGTTTCAAAGTTCTACGTTCGAAGTCGCCGAAGATGGTCAGTCGATCACCTTCCGGCCCTGCGGCATCAGAAGCTATCACCGCCCGGACGTCCAAGAGCGATTCTGTTACTACTGCAATCGCTCAATCAAGAAGGCGGCCGAATAGGCGGTCACTGATCGCGCTTCAGCTTCCGCTTGCCCCAATGGTGAGCAACCCGTGGGTTCAAAAATGACCGAGAAGAGAGCCGCGTTCTATGTAACTGCGACTTCCGGGAGCTACAGGGTGGTCCTGTTAGATCCGCGGTACAAGGACGAGGCGATGAAAATGGCGGTTGAACTTGCTCGACAGAATTCGTGTACCGTGGCCATGACGGACCAGAATCTGACGCTCCTGGAAACCATCCCAGTACCCCATTGAGTTCTAACCTAATTTGGCTTTCTGCGGGTAATCCTGAAGAGCTTCGGGTTGGCGGCGACGTAATCAAACCAAATCTCAAACATCACTCGGCAAACATCATCTGGCTTGAAGCCGCCTGCGTTAGGATGTCGATCGGGAAGGTGGCCGAGACGTATGATGCCCGAGAATGGATCAGCAGGATCAGCCGTGAATGTCGCATCGGTTGGCTTATGGACAATACCATCGGAAGACAAACCAAATTGGTCGCGGTTTACTGACGCATGCAACATAGCCACCACTCCCTAGAGTAGCTCGGAACTCCGAGCATTCCGCCCCCCGTTTTTCCTAATCTCTCATACTTTGTCCCGACAACGCTGTGCGTGTGACAAATCGGCGCTCATGGCCTAGTAGGCCCCCAGACGACATACAGCCCTGCCAGGAACGCGAGGCCATTCCAGAGCGGTGGGTGATTGTAGCCCATCGGCTCTAACCAAGCCTGCGAGGACTCTGCCTTATCCCGAGGCGGTTTCATGCTTCCTCCGTCGTCGGCGCAGGATTATTCGGGCGGTGACCCTGTCGATGACCGCAACCGACGCAGACGTAGACGGGATGCGACGAGGAGGCCAGTACGTCCAGCGCTCGTTAGCCACCATCGACCATTTAGCGCACTTAGGACAGGCTAACAGCGCGTCATCGGCCTTCACGTCGGCACTCCTCCGCAGGCCAACTCGGAAGCCCGCTGCTTGGTCTGCGGGCGATTTATCTGGCGCTCAAATTGTGCCAAAACACTCGCATGCTGCCAAAGATCACTGATTGCGCTGAAGCTTGTGCTTGCCGTAACGGTGCTTCTCGGCGCGGGGATTGAAGACTAACTCGACGTGCCGGCTCAACGCTTTCATGAACGCCTCACGCGCCATTATCGCCGGACCCCCGCGGCTGCACAGCATCAAGACCTCTATAAGCGTCTGCCACTCCGGCAGGACCGATTCCTGCTTAGGCGGGCTGATGATGTAGTTGCCGGCATCCAGGAGCGCTAGGAGCTCGCCGCCGCTAGGCAGAAGAATCGGATCTTCAAATTGTCGCCGCTAGCCGCGGTCTCATTCATCAAGATCACCCTGCAAGGGAAAGCCCCGCTTGGGAGAGCGAGGCTTTCTTGGGCAGCTTCCAAGGGCTCGTTGAGGCTTGGACAGGCCTCCGACATATGTCGGGCGGAACTTGAAAGGTTCAATCAGCCTGCATAGGCATTCGGCGGGTGAACCAAGGTGGGGAGGCGGCCATTGTCGGTCCGGTTTGGACCCCCGGGGCCGACGCGGTCGCTCGAACGGTGAGTGCTGACTTTCGCCGTTGGTGTGCCCGCCCGACCTCGGGCCCGGAACAGGAGCGCCCTGGCCCGCATGTTCGATGATTGTCCGAGAAATCATTCGCCACTTACAGACGTCGGTCCTTTGTCGATCGCCGTTCCGCAGATGATCGCGTGGCATGATGCGCTTTACCACGAACACGAATTTTTCGGTGCAGGCTGCGGGCCAGTTCTGTGGCCGTACCGAAGTTATCGAACGCCAGACGTTCACGTGCCCGATCAGTGAAGGTGGCCAGCCTATGATGTTTTGCCGACAGGGTATGTGTTGGCATTGTCAAATAATCGAGGATCGACTGGTTCGCGTCTCGAACCTGATCATGGCGATAAGACGACCCATAGAGTGAGCCCCTTGACCGCCTGCGCGCGTGCTACGCGGAACGCGATGCCAGCCTTTCAATCGATGAAAAGATGATCACCGGACGGACACATAGCGCCCCGGTGGCCCAGCTTTTCGAGGGTTGCCGCCACTTCATGCGCAAAGGCGCTTCTCGCCTCAGTCCAAGCCTGTTTTGTATCGAGGTAAGACCAATCTCTCTCGGGGGAGGTTAGGACCAATCTCTCTCAGGGGAAGTATAACCGATCAAGCTGTACGCTTGTCGAAGTGAACCGAAATGCTTGACGAATGTATCCGCGTGCGGGAGGCCGCTTGTACTATTGATGACTGTCTCGCTCAAACGTCCTTTCTTGTGCAATGCTTTGCGTAGTCGCAACAGCATTTCGCCTTCGTCAATCTCGATGCGTCTGCTTCGAAGAATGCATTGCGCACGCTCGAACATCTCGGGAGCAATTACGGGGGCTAAGCATCCCTGAGTGCGAACCCAGGCGTCAGGCGAGTTAGATATTCTGCGGGTTCCCAGTTTATGCGACTGACGATTATAGAGGAGGTTGCCAATGTAATTCTCGTTTCGAAGAATGTGCGCTATGAACGGACCGTTCCACGGCCGACCCATTCCAGTTGGTATTCCCAGCTCGTTGAGCGTGCGAGCAATCTTGGCATCGGGCACTCTCTCTAAGCACTGTTGGAATATCCATCTGACGACATCGAGCTCGTCCGGCTCCCCCTCGCGAACCCGCACTCGGTCTGTCCGAAGATGCTTCTGCTCACCTTTCTTAAGCAAGCCCTTCGAGTTGCGATGCTCGTCGATAGTTCGCGACGCAGTCCATACCCCAGCGAACCTCCGTGCCGGAAGCCAAGCCGGACAATACGCATCTGCCCGGCGTGGACTTTCGTTGATAGTTCGCGGCTGAACTCCGCGGCCATCACTCGCTTCAGGTTCTTGATGATGCTGGAAAGCATTGTGCCATCGTTCTCGAACTGCTCCGCGCAATAGTGGACCTTGATGCCGGCCTGCTTGCAGATAAACTCGTAGTACGCGCTTTCATCGGTGTCCTGAAAACGGCCCCATCTGCTCACGTCGTAGACTAATATGTGGTCAAAATCGGCGACATCAGATTGAACGTCTTCGAGCAATTGGCGTAAGCCAGCGCGGTTCCTAAGCCTTAGACCGCTTTCACCTTGATCGCGATATGTATGAACGATCGTGAGGTTGCGCGCTTCAGCGTATGCACCGATTACGACAGCCTGGTTCTCAATAGAATACTGCTGATGGTCAGTAGACATACGGACGTATTGAGCCGCGAGGGTGGCGCTTTTCGATCTCGGCAAGTGCGATCTGCGAACGACGAGCGCTTTCCCCATATGCATTGCTCCCGAAAAGTATGTTCGGGCTAATTCAATTCGCCGACAATCGGCAATGCAAGCGTCGACAAGGCAACACGCGCCTGATTGCAGGCAGCGAGCCCGTTCAGGTATTGCGGTACGCCCCCGTTCATCAAGTGTTAGCCATGATACAGCTTGGCCGCTTGAATTTACCCTCGCTTCACGATTTGCCAGCAGCGTCCTATGCGACAGCCGCGTGGTGCAGTATGACGGACGTGAAAGCAACAGAGATCCGGCGAAAGCCGCGCCGGCGAGTGCTCGAAATCGGACTTATCCGGTTCGGCGAGCACTCGGTAGCATGCGTCCTCCGGAATTTTTCGGACATCGGCGCGGCCTTAGATATTGGCGTTAAAGACTTCGTTCCCGACCGGTTCACGCTGATTGTTGTTCCTAAACAGAAGATCATTTCCTGCAACGTGATATGGTGCAGGGGGGCGCGCATCGGCGTGTCCTTCTGCTGATCGGCGTCAATGTTCCAAGAACGAAGAAGATCGGAGCAAGAGAGCGTTCGACAGACGGCCTATATCTCGTACATAGGCTCAGGCACACGCTGCACTATCATTACATATCGGCTGACGGGGCTGCCATCGAGGTGCCCGACGCATCCTACATCCCGATCCGATTTCAACTAATGACTGAAATGGACCGGGTAGTCCGAAACTGCGTTGTGGTTTGGATCAAGCAAAACACGCTGGGCATACAGATTGAGGCCGCTTATCAATCGGCCGCTTTGCACTCGCCTTCCCGGGAGCAGCATCCGGTCTCAACAGCAGAGGTGCCGACGCATCCGCAACGCCAGTTCATGCAGTACTTGCGCACGGGGGCGTGGGTCCATGCGATTGATTTGCCCGACGTGGCAAGACTTATTAGCAACGGTTGGATCGAGCGCGATGGTGAGGGTAGCGGTACTTCCTACCGAATTTCGATGTCTGGTCTAGCAGCAAAAACGGTACCTGTACAAATCGCTCGCAAATGACGTTTGCGTTCAGCCACTTGGCCGGCCGCAGGCCGCAGCCCAGCGTCCAAGTGTGGCAACGCGGATCTCTAGCCTGGCGTAGCGGGCGCGCTCTATGCGAAAATTTAGGTTCCGTTCACCCTATTTCGATAAAGTGTTCGGGGTTCCAAGATACTCAGCCGCGCTTTGTCGCATAGGCAGTGTCCATTCAAAGCGATGAGAAGTGTCCACTCGCGGTTCGAGAGGATTTGCTATGTCATTTGAGATTATGGGTTCGATCGACGACTGCATTTTGACGGCACATACCGAGACCGCAAAGGAAGCGTTTGCGAAGGCGGTCGAGTGGCAAGTCGCCAACGGCGTTCGCGGAGTGTCGATCACCGCTGGCGGCCGACGCTTCACGGTCGCCGAATTTTCCTGGAAGATGGCTTAGGCGGAGATCGCTGAAACGGTGAAGCAAAGCCGTCGGGCAGAAACGTCGTATTCGATCTGATCAGCACGGGTCGCCCCCCTCTCGGCGATCGTTTGCGGGATCTCGCTTACGAGACAGCCGTTGTACCTGACCGTAGATCGACAGAGGCGTGCGACCGAGATCCACGGCGATTTCTCGAGCGGTCTTGCCTGCGTCAAGAAGCGATCGAAGCCGATCCAGGTCAGCAGCAGTCCAGCGATTTGCTTTCGACATCCTAATTTGTCGCCGTTCGATGAACGCCATTTTACCACAGTGAGAAGGGCGCCTGGGCCTCCGATCAGAAGAGCTGCGCTGCCATCGCCTCGAGCACGGACACCTTGCGGGACTGGATGAAGTGCTGGCATCGTAGCGACGGCGTCTCTGCGCGGGCCACGCTTGAAAGCGTTTGTTGATCTCGCACATGCCGCCGCTGTCCTGCATACGTCGGAACTCGGCATTGACCGCGTCGACCGCCGCGAAGGCGCGGTCGACCACGACGGCGTGCGGTGAGATGCCGATGCAGAGGTCGCGCGCGAGTGTCCTCAGCTGGCGGGCTACGGCAGCCTGATCGCCGCTGCAGCGATGCGCCAGGGCCGCGAGGTGGCCCGCGTCGCCGGCCATGCAGCATATGGAAATGACCTCGGCCGAGGCCTCGGTGTCGACCGTCTCCCGCGCCGTGACCTCGCCACCTGCGCCGATCTCTATGGCAGCGATGCGGAGCATTGGATGTAGCGATCGGCAAGCAGTCGCATTGAGCCGTTCACGAAGACGACGACGCGCTTGCGGATCGGCGCCAAAGCAGCACTCCGGTGCTGCGAACCTCGGTATCGCCCGGCGTGTCGGGAACGATGGCGGTGAGGCTGACGTGCCTGCCGACGATGGCTTCCAACGTGCGCTGCCACATCGGAGAGAGGGCCAGATAGTCGCCGAGCGCCCAATCGTGATCGCCCTGCGCCGGCATCAGCGAAACGGCAACGTCGATGTCGCTATCCGGCCGCTCGGTGCCCTTGTCGCGGCTGCCGAACAGCCAGAGCTCGTCGACGGCGTTGGTTTCCTGCGCCCAGATGATGATCTTGAGACGCCACTGATCGGGGAGATCGATATCGGGCATCTCGCGCCTTTGAGGAAATCGCGGAGCGTTATTACAGGTTCACGGCTGGTAACGGAAACGGTCTCCGGTCAGACAGAGGCGCCGCCCAACAGCTTTCGCTTGCGACGACGGCGACTGGATACTCGCTCGAAATAGATCCCGTTGATCCGAACACGTTCTGCGCCATCTGTCACCGGTGGTGCGGGAAAGTCTCGTAATAAATCGTCGAAGATAGTCGCCGGCAGCAGTATGGTGATCATTGAGACTTCGGCCGACCCTCCGTTGCCCGCCTCGATCGTTTTGAGGATCGACTTGGCGATCAAGCTCGCCCGCTTGTAGGGCCGCATCTTCATTCCCTCGCGCGTGTCTCCCTGAGCTTATTAGTGGGACACCGGCGATTGAAAGCTAGCCGATCTATCGATACCCGGCCGGTTCCACGGAAAGCTTGGGCTCGGACGGCATCTCTTTCGCCCCCGTGCGCGCCAGGGTCGCCTCGGTAGTGGCGCCGCTTTGAGCCTCGGCGCTGTCGATCTTGGCGCCAGCAGTCAGCAGCATCCACCCGATCAGCGCGGCGGCGGCGATCGCGGCCAGGAAGCCGGAAAAAATGCGGGTTTGTACCGCCATGGGGCGTGCCTCTTCGTTTCCTCGCTGAAGTCAAAACTCGCCGGAAAGATCCCGGTTCCTGGGCGAGGGTGGACGCGCCAGAAAGCCCAGGACGAGATCGACCGGCTCCTCGCGTTCCTCGACGCGACCGAGGGTTCACCGACCTTGGGGGCGATGAGCGCGAGGACGATGCCGACCGTGAACCGTCGCTCGGGTCGTCGGGACCGCATCATCCGCAGGCCCATGGTGTTCGGCCTGCCGACCAAACCCGGTGGGCGCGGGGCGACGGAACCGACCTGGAGGCCGACGAGCCCGCTATGACGATGAGCTGAGTTTGTGTGGCGTCAGCGTCGCATGGGCAACGACCACGATCGCGAGGCAGACAGCTCGGACGATTGAGGCCGATCTCGGCTCGCTCGACCGCACGGTCGACCAGGAGCAATCGTGGCTAGTGCAACGGGCGTGGGTCATGGATGGAGAACTTTATACTCCACAAGAACTCCCGCTCTCGCTCCGCCGTCGCACCGAGGGCCGCCGCGCTCGCGCCGGCGTTCCCTTCTGTCGCGATCGACATGTCGAATGGTTCGCAGCGCGCTCGTTCGCGCTGGATGGAGTATGTCATGTCCGCGACGCGATGGAGCTGACGCTCCGCGGCGGCGACGTGGTGTTCATCGACACGCACGACACTCATCCCGACGGAGGTGTGTTCGCGTTACACGATGATCATGGCGAGCTCTGCGTGATGCAGCCCCGGCTAGATGGCGGTTCGATCGAAATGAACGCCAGCAGCCGAACGACGGCCTTGTGCCGTCGGATACGATTGAGGTCATTGGCCGCGTCGTCGCGCGGTGCAGCGTGATCAACAAGGGGCGGCGGCGCCGGCCGCCGCTCCCATCTCTCTCGCACATCAGGCTGCGCGCTGTCCCGGGAAGCCGCCTTGAACGAGCTCATCCAGCAATCTCTGCTCTCGCTCAATCCGCCGGTGATAGAGCTCGCGCTCACGCTCGTTCGGCGTCCGGCTGATCAGGAATTCATAGTGCCTGATGATCTTCTTGCTTCCGCGAATGAGGACATCCCGAACGTCACTCATGGGGTGCCTCCCACAAGGGAAAGCTCGACCGGTGTTTTTGGTAACGCAGAATGGATCAGGAAGGTGAGGTCCCGACAGCGCCGCGATCGCGGACTGTTCCTCCTGCAGGCGCCGTTCGATGAACTGGCGCTCGATGTCCGACAGCTTGGTATTCAGCTGTCGGCGATAGCGATGGATATTGTTCCGGTTCGCGCGGAGGCGGGCGAGGTTCTCGTCGAGCATCGTCACTCCTGACGGTCGTTGTTTGATCCTTTGATTTTGAGGGGTGGGAAGGGGGACTTCCCGGCAAAAAAATATGCAAACCACGGCAGTCGTCAAGAGGGTGGATAGCCTTGCCTGACCGGGCCGCCAGGATGGAACGGGTGAAGGCGCTCGGGCGGATCGCTTTGCGCCTAGCAAAGGATGGCGAGCTCCTCGGCGCCATCTTCCGCGACGGCGAAGAGAAGTACCTGGGACGGCGCGACGAAGGCCCGCTCTGCATCGATTTGCTCGAGCCGTATCCGCGGTCGACTGATCCCACCGACTTCTCCGAACTCGAGCTTTCGGCCGGAAGGTGTCTATCCGCTGGGACGGGGTCGGGTTCTTCAAGGCCATCACCTATGAGCCGGGCGGGAGCAGGTCTTGCTAGATTGGCCGGAGCCGATACCATTTGACTAGGCACCAACCCGGAGATCGCCCGATCCCCTATTTTTCGAGGACGCAGGACAGCATGGAACGAGGCTGCAAGGTGGCGGCTGATATGGGCTGTGCGGCGCTTCTGGCGGTGTTCTCGGTAGCCTTCTTCGGCTGGGGGGGCGGAATTGCCGCGTTCATTGTGCTGGAGGCGGCGCTGATCGGCGTGGACTACCTGGTTCCTAATGGCGCCGACGCGGCAGGCGTGGTGAGATAACGCGATCGACGAAACCATAGGCTAGCCGAAGGGTGCTCGGGGATGCCGCAGTATCGGGCGTTCCAGATGAACGGCGATCGCATCGCGGGTCCGCCTTACAACCTGATTGCCGATGACGATGGAGCAGCCGTGGCACTGGCGCGCGAGCTGGTCACATCGCGGTGCGACATTGAACTTTGGCAACTCGAACGGTTCGTGATACGGCTGCCGCGAACAGATGGGCCGTCCTGATCATTTTAGCGCCGGCTCAACCTGCCGCCGCGAAGTGCGATATCAAAGCCTTGGGCTCTCAGGTCGAGAAGGGTGACCCGATCCGCCGCGCTGGCGCGTGACGGAGGCTCGACAACAAACTTCTTGCCGCGATCCTTGACGATCGCGATCTGCAGCATCCGAAAACTTTCAAACTCAACGGTGGCAATGTGTTCGCTGCCATCCTCGCGATGGATCTCCAGTATCCACTTGTCGCCGGACTTTGCCGTGAGAGCCGCCGCGGCCGCCGCGCGCTTTCGCAGAACGTAGAGCCGGGCCTCAACTGCCGCCTGGCTACGCTTGAGTGCTGCGGCGATCAACATGCATGGCCGGCCGGCCGCTTCCATCTGCAGCAGCCGCTTGTCGTCATCCGCGGTCCATTGTCGATTTCGGTTCAGCGGCATGGCCAACACAATGAAGCGATGCCTCGGGTCAGGTCTGGTCAAAAAGTAACTTAGGAACCCGAGGCATCGAAGGGGCTCCTTTCTCCGGCGGAGTTCCGTGGGAACCACCTTAGAGGATTTCCATCGGCGATTTGAAACCCGCCCCGGCTATTGGGCATCTTTCCTCTTTGTGGTGGGAGTAGCTCATGGGTCGGAGCGACGATGACCCCGAAGAGCTCGCGCGCAAGATCGAGCAAGCGAGCCGGATCGCGGTGAGTGTCGGCGACCGCACGACATATGAGCGACTGACAGCGTGGATCGATGAACTCAAACGCATGCTTCAGCAGCGGCAGGACGCTCGCCGAAGGCGACATAGGATCAAGGCCCGCGCGCGGGAACTGTGGGAACAGAACAGCCGCCCCGCGGGTCGCGACGTCGAGTTCTGGCTGCAGGCCGAAGCCGAGATCAATCGTAAGCCCTGTGCCGGTCCCTCCGCTCTGCATGTCGCTAGACCATTCTTTAATGAGCGCTCGCTACCGTGGTGGTGGGCGCCAACGGACAAGCGCCTTCGACCAGCAATGGGAACCCGCTGCCGCCTGCCAATACACCCGGCGGGTTCCCGATCGGCGAGCAGCCAATGTCGCACAGCAGCGGACCGGAGCAGCGAAGGACGCATCGCGTGGTATTCGAGCGCGGCTTCCCGGTCAACATCATGGCCATCGATGGCACTTGGCGGCGCAGCTGCACGATGCTCGACGTCTCCGAAGGCGGCGCCCGGCTGGTGGTCGACGGATCCGTCCAGGGCTTGAACCTCAGGGAGTTTTTCCTGCTGCTGTCGTCGACCGGCCTGGCGTTCCGCCGCTGCGAACTGGCATGGGTAAATGGTGAGGAACTCGGCGTATCTTTTCTGAAGCAAGGGCCGGGGAAGGGCAGAAGGGCCGGCCAAAGGCTCAACGTGGTCGCAACATGACCACGGGGCCGGATGATCCGTCCGAGGCAGATCCACCTCAGACGCTGCGGCGCGCGTATGCCGGGCTGGCGGCTTGGCGGACGCGTTCAAGCCGCATTCCCGAGCCGTCGCGGCCGGCCGAGCCGGCACGCACGTTGTATCCTTCCAGAGTGATCGATCCCGTCAGGTCGCTGGACCCTGCCAGGCGCTGATGGGCGTCGCGATCAGCTTCGCAGAGGCGGAAAAGAAGAGGCCTCGGCCCAAAGCGGTTGAGGCCCAAAGTTCCAGGAGTTTCGAGGTTAGTGCCCGACCGCGACGGGGGGAGGAGGCGAGGGGCACTGTCATCCAAATGCGCCGTCCCCTCGCCTCCGAGCGCAGAAGGACCTCTGCAATCGAGAATAGTTTTAAACACGACCGGCATGGCGCAGCGCTCGGGTTGCATGAGCGCGTTCCGGTCCGGTAGTTTCGAAGGCGAGAGGTCATCCACTCCCGCGGATGATCTCTCTCGAAACTCCAAGTGGAAACTGACCCCGCCCGGTAGGGCGGGGCTTTTTTATTTTGCCTGCGAGATGGCCGGCGTCGAGCCGGCCTTCTCCAAGATCAACGGGCAGGACCAGAAGGCCTAAATCCTCTCCGTCAACATCAACCGTCGACATATGACCGCGGCCCAGCGGGCGATGGCGACGGCAATGATTTATCCGACAGCAGAGCGAGGCGGCGCCCGGAATACGAAGACATTCAACTTCGCAAGCTGCGCGAGGATCGACGAATGCCAGGAGTGGGCAGACAAGGCCGAGACGCTAGCCTCCTACGCCAAGATGGCAAACCACGACGCGCTGATGATGATGGCGACCCGCATCCATCGGGCATCCGGCGGGCAGGCGAATTGCTGAAAGCAGATTGAGCCGGTGAGCGGCAAGCGGACCGACGTTGAAACTCCTACTGTCGGTAGTGACAGCAGACTGACAAGGACAGAAGCTGCACGGGAAGCCGGTTGTACGCACGCCAAAAGGTCACGGTGGTGCGTGTAGCTAGATCCCATCCGACAAATTCGAGGAGAGCGACAATCCTCCGACCGTGACGCAGCCTTCTGGAGGCCGGTCGCCAAGCTTTGCGCCATCAAGCCGCGGGCACCAGCGCGGGAGCGTGTCCAGCCGGCAGCATCCGGATTCAACAGCCGCCGCTTCGGTGAGGCCATCCGTCAATGCCAACGTCGAAAGGACGTCGTTGGAAATCAGCGTGGGATCGGCCGGCTTCTGGGCAACGGAACCGGACCCGGGCTGGGCAACTCATCGCGAGCAATAGACGCCTGAGTGTCAGGTGCTTGTCTCAGAATCGCTTCGGCGGCTCTCTCGTAGGTCGCGGCTGCTAACTGGTCTGCGCTTGGGAGCGCGGGCGTTGCAATCCGCGTGGAGGTCCGCGCGTGGGGAGCCTTCAGTTTAAGCAACGCCGGCGGCAATTGTACGACGGTCTCGACTTTATCCAGCGGAGCAATCAAATAGGAGAGGCAGCTTGCCGCGACTGCGGCTGCAAGTATTGCGGGAACGGCAAAGTGCAATTTGACCATTTCTTGGCCTGCCAAGCTTCATGCCTTTGGTCGGGTAGGGAGCTACCGCGCAATCAGCGGAGCCGTTGCTTAGAATCATAAGTGACAGCTGAAACATCGCGTCGCTGCCGAAACATTTTGACTGTGCACCCGGGGGGAGCTTTCTACTAGAGCATTACGTTAGAGCACCTGATATTTAATCTTGGGAGTTCCCCATGTTCGAGGTTGTTTCAGCATTTCTTATGGTCCTCAGCGCCACCATCTTTGCGGCTCATGCCGTCGACGCCTATCGCGCCTGATCAGGTGGCATTTTGCCTCCAGCCCAAACCCAAGAGTCCGGCGGACCGCTTGTCTGCAATGGATTGAAGCGATCGATGGCGTCCGGCGATCTTTGATTGCCCTTAGACGCGTCGGGTCTTTCCGGGTCGAGCGCCATGAAGATTTCATGCGCATAAGCCCGTAGGCAATCGCGAGGCGAATATATCGCGAGTGGACCGGCAACGCTCCAGATCTGCGGTAGTGTAGCGACCGTGCCACCTCGCTTCCGGCCAGTGATATTAAACCAGCTTCCAGTCGCGTTCGATCCGCGCAATCTCATCAATAAAAATCTTGAGAGGGAAACGATAAGCCAAGTGGCTTTCGCTTGGTGATACGTCGCCCCTGTTTAAAACAAGGCCCATCGTAGGGTCTTCAATTTTCTTGATTGCCTCCTTGGAAAGGTGAGGCCTGAGGCTTGCATAGATCGGCGAAGAGAGCACCTTCGCTTGCTTTGGTCCGGCCCAAATTTCGGGCAAGTCCGGCGACGACGACGCCACCATTGGAATCAGTTCGAGACGCCAGCCGTTGACCAATTCGCGACGGCGTTGGATCCGCTGCTTCCTCTTTTGAAATCCCCGGTAGGCCCAAGGGCTGAACAGACCGACCACGACGCCGAGCGCGAATGGCAGCACATACTGCAGCGCAGTGTCCCAGTTCATTGCGTCTTCATCGCAGTTTCGCCAACCCAAATTCCACAGAGGTCAAGGCGTCGCATCCACCCCATCGATCGTGGCCGCGGTCATTGCTGACTGAGGAATTGCGGGCCAGCTCCGGTACAGTGCCAAAGTTGAGATGGCTAAGGCAATGAGCGCAATCGCTATAGAGATATTGCCCTTTCGATCGTTGCTCATCATCTTTGCTTTCCCTGGGTGGCGCCTCTGCGTGATCGAGCGCCTCACGGAGCCATGCCATGGGCTTTAAACCCTAGAAGCGAAAGGCCCGCCGGCTTCAGTACCGACGGGCCCCGTCTACACTGACGTACACTTACCGCCTGTTCACGCCATCTTTTACCGCGCCTGGCTGAGTCGCTGAGCCCGTGTTGTTCACGCCAGCTGCGGGGCCTGCGCCGGAAGTGCTGGCGTCGCCACGGGGTGACGGCATGGTGCTGGTCCCGGTGGTTCCTTGGTTCATCGAGCTCTTGTCCGTGCTGTTCATGCCCGGCTTGTTCATATCCGTCTGTGCATTCGCCGGCGCGCCAGTGCTTTGAGCGAAAGCCGTGCCGCACATGAGGGCGAAGGCGGTGACTGCGATGAGCTTCTTCATGGGTGTCTCCTTGTGTTGTTATCGCGCGGACAACTGGTCGCCGGAGGGAGACGTTCCTAGCTAGAGGTCTGAAATAGAAAAAGACTCTTGAAACTATCCGACCGTTCAATCGTAGCGCCCGACCTCGAGGGGCGAAGGTGGGGCCGCTCGCGGGACTAGGTCGAGCGGCCCCTGCTGGTCCCGTTCCAAGCGCCGCTCCCGACTGGAGGCAGAAGCGACGACCAGCAGAATAGCTACGGGCCGCCAGCGAAAATCGTTTCACGCTGGAATTGCGATGACCGGCTTCCAAGCGGTGGCTTGGTCGTGCCTGCCGGTTCACGCTGGCGGGCTTCTGCCTTGGAACGGCGCGCTGTCGGTCGAGTTCGATACAGAGCCTCGGGTGCATCGGACCTGCCCCTTAGGCCAATAGAGCTGCCGTTTTCTCGCCGGTAGGATCTCTCAATGGGTAGGAAGTTGATCAAGGATCCACTGGCGTCGCTGGGCCCGACGCCATGCGGCAAATTTCAGCGGTCAACGTTCGAAGTAGCCGAAGACGGCCAATCAATTACATTCTTGCCCTGCGGCATCAGAAGCTATCACCGCCCGGACGTCCAGGAGCGGTTCTGTTACTACTGCAATCGCTCAATCAAGAAGGCGGCCGAGTAAGAAGCTTAGCGGGCGGTTCACGCTCCCGGAACTTTTGTTCCCACTGCGGATTATCGCGCGGGGCAGGCAGTGGTGGAATTGCCGCCAGCGCCGTCCATTTCCGTATGAAGGAGAACTGAGTATGAAGAAGGCGATACTTGTCGGTCTTGCGATCCTCGCTGTCTCCACCTCTGGCGCTTTGGCCAAGAAGGGGTCGAAGCCGAAAGCACCAGCCGCCGCAACGGCCGCGGCTACCACCACGACGGCCGCCGCAGCTCCGTTCATGATGACCCCTGTTAGCGCCAAGGACCGCGAGATGTACGAGAAAAACCAACGCGATTCCGGCATGAAGAAGAAGTAGAGAGACAAGCTGCTCCAGCGCTCTTCCGATCGAAATCAGGCCCGCCGGTTCACGTTGGCGGGCCTTTCCTTTGGCACAAACTGCACTGGCGGACTACCAAAGTTTCCCGGATGATTGTGGTGTGGCTTGGGGCCAACTGGAAATTGCGTTCGTGTCGTACATGGAATGGGTCAAGCTGATCGGGACCTCTCTTCTGATCTCATCTGCTCTCACGGCAGCAATGTTCGCACCATGGGTGCTGTCCGAGTAGGCGGGAACGATCCCGGCCCGCTGGTATAGAATGCCGGGATCGCCATTCCAGTGCGCCATGAGACGGATCAAGCCCCGGCGCTCCTAAAGAACGCTTCCAAGCCCGGCCGGTTCGCGCTGGCGCCTAATCTATTTAGGAACCTTATTTCGCGGGCCTGAATTATGGCTATGGGCGGCAGTCGGTTGGAGTAGTAGCCGCCATGGGCATTCCGCGTAACCGCACACGTCCCTCGACCACGTTCGCAGAATGCCCGCTCAAGTTTGCTGAGGAAGCTCGAGCTGCAGCTAATTTGCTTGCGCCGAGCCGGGAGCGTGACCGGCTCTTGAAACAGGCCGATAAAGCCGAGACGTTGGCCTGTGCAGCTGATCGCTTGGCCGAGGCCTAACCGTAATCTTACGGGGCGCCTTAGTGCACTTCTGTACAGACAGGTCGATTCGCCGACGTTTGAATGTGTTGGCGTTTCATAACGAAAATTCACTTATCGATAGCCCGGCCGTTTGCCGGGTTTTTCGATCTGAATGCCGCCGTCCGGAAAACTACTTATAGCCGAGACTTATCGGGACCAAGTCAGAAACAAACCCGGAATCGGTGGCGTAATTGGGCGTTCAAATTGAGCCAACGCTGCCAGCCTCACTCGTCCCGCTTCAGCTTTCGCTTACCCCAATGATGCGTCTTTGCGTCTGGATTGAAGCCTGTTCTCCACGCGGGTATAGCGCCAGCATGATCCCGATCCGCGCGAACATCGCTGGGCCGTTCTGGTTCACGACCACTAGCAGGGCTTCCGTGGCTACCTGCCAGGCCTCTTGCTGTTGCTTCGCCTTCGACAGCGACTGGATGTAGTTGCCGCCATCCAGAAGGGTTCGTAGCTCACCGCCGCCGGGGAGGGGAATCGGGTCTTCAAATTGCCGGCGCCAACTGCTCTCGGACATCAGGTGCCCATCGCCCCTCGGCAGCGGCCTCACGTCAGCGCTGCGCCGGCCACAGGGTTTGCAGGTAAAGCGCGGGTCCAGGTCCGACAGGCGAACGTTGCGACCCTAACCTGTGCGGTACGCGTCCACCGCATGAGCGGCGAAGATCGCCAAGCTCAGTAAAGCCAGAATACCTGCCGAAGCCTCAATCACTACTGAGCCTCCATTGACCCATCGAGGCAAGAAATGTGCTGCGTGATTGGTTCCAGATCAGATCGAAGATGAATTGCATGTTCGCGTCCCCTGCTTGCTAATTGGCAGGGTACTAAGCCGTCTGTTTCGGGATTGTTTCGTCAGTGCGGAAAAATGGTTTCGACGACGAGATTTACGTGCCTCTTTAATGACAAGATTCAAACTCGCGCGCATGCTCCTGCATCTTCGGAGTTGATTCGATCATGTTGGAAGCAATTCTATTGCTGCTGGGTATAACCAGTTGTGCACTGCTCGTTATCGCATTCTGGGGCACCAAATTGCTCGGCCATGAAGGGCGCAGGCGGAGCTAGCGCTTGTGTTACTCGGCGTCCGCAATCTTCCCCTTGCCGTCGCAAGACTTGCATCTGGCGGGATAGGTTCTGCGCCCGGGCCGGGCCGGCTGCTTTACCGCAGTGAAGCCGCTTCCTTGGCAATCTGGGCAAACGTGCTCTTTGATCTTCGGCTTCATGTAGCGGACCATCCCGCCCTCCGGCATCGCACCTGGCTCAAAATGACGGTCCGAACATCAAGTAAAGCAGGAGCACGATCACCGCGATAGCCGTGATGATCTGCAGTACGACCTCGGGCCCGAACCGCTCCATGGCTCCCAACCTGCGCCGAGGCGACGTGTTCCAATTGCGAATCGCGCATCCGTCGATCTTAGGTTCAGTAAGAAACGTAGGGTTCCATATCCGAGCCAGTGCTGACATCATCGTCCGAAGGGGCGGAGTGAGAGCAGGTGTGGTGGCCGCAGTTGACCGGCAACCGGCGGGGGCCATTGTCTGTTGCCGTCGCACACGCGCTGGTCTCTTGGCGATTGTTCAATGATCGGCCTGACTCGGCACCGCCGCCGATCGCATCCACAGCCACGACGGCAGGTAGTTCGGGTGATGCCTCATCACAACTAATGGGGCAGTTTGCCTAGAGCACCTCGATCCCCTTTGATGGGCCGATGGGTACGAAGTCGAGGGAAAGCATATACGGCGCATCGGTAAAGGCTGCTGCAGAGCAGGCAGCAGGGGCGCGCAAGACCGCCGATCGTTTGGCATGCGAGGCTTGGAACAAACGGATGCTCGGGTTTCAGGGACCAGCGCAGCCGTCTCCGGCACTCGGCGATGCGCTCAATGCCGGATACTCCTACCTTGAAGTAAAGTGCTTGGGCTGTAACACCCATCAGACCGTGGCGCTGAACATCGTCCGGCGACCGAAGACGACGCCAATTCACGAATTGGAACGCTACATGCGCTGCAAAGAGTGCTCGCAACTTCAGGGGCGGCCGTTCATGCGCAGTCATCTGGTGGCGCTGCGGAAGACAAAGATTTCGGCCGATGATCCGCATCAACATGGCTGCCGGGGGAACGGTAAATCAGAAGCGGGAGAATAATCATGCCGGTCTCGGTTACCACGTTGAAGGCTGTCCTGGATGCCTTCAATGCACATGATCTCGATTTAGTCATGACGTTCTTTAGCGATGACTGCGTGCTCGAAATGCCGCGAGGTCCGGACCCATGGGGTCGAAGATTAGTCGGATCAAGTGCGGTAAGGCAGGGGCTGGGTACTCGGTTTTCTGGAATCCCGGATGTCCGATATGAGGACGACACTCATTTCGTCTGCGGTGAGACCGGCATATCACAATGGACGTTGCGCGGAACGTCAACCGATGGTCAGTCAATCGAGGTGAGAGGGTGCGATTTTTTCACGTTCGAGAACGGGAAGATCACTAAGAAGGACTCCTATTGGAAGATCAGGGAAATCGGGTCGTAATCGCCTAATGTGCAATCTCTACTCAATCACCACCAACCAAGCCGCCATCGCGGCGCTATTCCGCGTCGTCAACCGCTATGTTGGAAACCTCGCGCCGATGCCGGGCGTATTCCCGGATTATCCCGCCCCAGTGATCCGCAACACAGACGCCGGCACAGAGATGACCCTGATGCGCTGGGGCATGCCGCCACCGCCGCGCACGGGCGGACCGCCGGTGACCAACATCCGCAACACCTCGTCTCCGCACTGGCGCGGCTGGCTAAAGCCGGAGAACCGCTGCTTGGTCCCGCTCAACAGCTTCGCCGAATACGCGCCAGAACCAAACCCAGAAACCAAGAAAAAGGATGTCGTCTGGTTCGCACTGCATGACGACCGCCCGCTCACGGCCTTCGCTGGCATCTGGACCGAGTTTAAGGGCGAGCGGGGAACGAAGTCCAAGCCGATACCCGGACCGCACAATGTCTATGGCTTCCTGACGACGTCGCCAAACGCGGTCGTGGAGCCGATCCATCCCAAGGCTATGCCGGTGATTTTAACGACCGATGAGGAGCGCGATGTCTGGATGCGGGCGCCGTGGGACGAGGCCAAGGCGTTGCAAAGGCCCTTGCCAGATGATGTGTTAAAGATCGTGATGCGAGGTGCGGACAAGGAAGACAAGGCCGCGTCGTGACGGGAGCGACCAAATGCTATTCCGCGAGGCACTTAGATGACGATAGAGCAAGCGGTCCATCGCCTCATACTCCGGGCTTACGCAGCAAGTGCCGTGATGGTCACGACATTCACCCTATGGGTGCTGCTCGATCCAGAGGGCTATGCCTTATGGAAATTTGTTTTACCTTATGCCGTGGGCTTATTCACCGGAGCCTACCTTTACGGCTGGTCGCCAAAACTGACTCTCAGAGGATGGGAGGTATTGCGCGAGGAAGATCGTCGACAGCGGGCTCAGCGCTCGGCCAAATAGAACGACCAGGTCGCGCGTGACGATGGTGCTTTCACTCGCTTGCCAGCAGAAGTAAGCTGCTCTGAGAGGCACCGAAATGACGCCAGAGCAAAAAGCCGCATTTGAATCAATTGTGGCCTTGGTTCATCGTGAGGCAATGAAGATTGCTGAATTGCCCAAGGAGCAGCGTGCAGCCGCATTGCAGACCATTCACCGATCGATTGAGGCAGAACTAGGTGTTACGGACCCTGAGTTGACCGGCGTCTGCACGGAGGGAATTACAACGGTACTCCAACAGATCGAAGCGTCCGGGCGTCCATCTGGTGGGCATGCTTGAACGAGACGCAGCGGCCTATACCGGAGGCAATAATGTCAGCAGAAGCGATAGAAGCCTTAATCAGCAACGCGATCCACACGGCGTATATCAAATACCCCGAAGGCGATGGAGGCCCGAACCTTAGCTATGAATGGATCGCGCCGGACCAAAGTAGCCACATCGCCAAGGCCATACTGCTGGATCTGGCTGCGAACGGATACAAGATTGTGAAAGCGACGGCAGCCTAATCTTGTGGCAATGCTGAACGAGAGACATGAACGTGGCTCTACATTTGATCAAGCCACTAGATGAGTGGTGAATAAATTGACTGGGAGCAAGCCCATGGGCAAAGCACCCATCAATCGAGGGATGCACCCTTCAAAGCCGATCGAGGCCATGCGCGCAGCTCAATATGTCCGCATGTCAACCGACAACCAGAAATACTCTCCAGAAAACCAACGCGCTGCCATGGCTAGCTATGCGGCAGAGAGAGGAATCGCCATCGTACGGAGTTACGCCGATGAAGGTCGCAGCGGCCTGACAATTGTGCGACGTGATGGATTGAATGACCTAATACAGGATGTCCAACAAGGGCGCGCGGACTTTGACTGCATTCTCGTCTATGACGTAAGTCGCTGGGGGCGATTTCAAGACACAGATGAGAGTGCCTATTATGAGTTCATTTGCAAGCGGGCAGGCATCGCCTTACACTACTGCGAGGAAGAGTTCGACAACGACGGCAGTTTGGCCTCGGTTTTATTGAAGAGCATGAGCCGCGTTGAAGCAGCGAGCTTCAGTAGAAGATTGTCGAAGCGGGTATTCATGGCCCAATGCCACGGAGTAAGTTTGGGGTTTTGGCGAGGCGGCACAGCCCCGTACGGATTTCGCCGGAAAGCAGTTGACAAAAATGGTGCACCAAGAGGGCTCCTCGCCCCAGGACAACAGAAGCCCTTCAAGAGCGACCGCGTCATCTTGGTTCCCGGACCGAAATCGGAAATTGAAGTTGTCCGCCGCATTTTTCAAGATTTTGCATCTCGCAAGAAGAACAGAACTGAGATCGCAAATGGTCTAAACGCTAAACGAATCTATAATTCGCAAGGCAATCCTTGGCAGATGCAAACGATCGACATTCTGTTGAGGAACGAGGTGTATCTGGGCCACAACGTTTACAATCGCCGATCAGCCAAGCTTCGGCAGCGTCCGGTCGACAACCCTCCCGAGATGTGGGTTCGGCGCGACAACGCGTTCAAGCCCCTCGTCTCGTCTGCGCTATTTGCTAAAGCGCAGACAGTTCTTTCGGAATTGGCGTACCGTCAGGAACTCACAGATCAGGAAATTCTCGACAAGCTGAAGGCTCTCTGGCGAAAGGAAGGTCATCTTTCCATGAAGATTCTGGAAGCCTCCGAGGACACGCCAGACTGGACTGTCTTCGCGCGGCGGTTCGGATCTCTTATGAACGCCTACAAGCTGATCGGTTTCAAACCTCAAGCCCGGTACCACTATGCGGAAACCGGCGCAAAGATCGACGCGCTTATTCGCGCCGCCGCAGGCAATATCGTCTCGAAACTACGAATCATCGACGAAACCGCTATGTTTCTCCCCGAGCTCAATTTGATTTCCGCAGGTAATCTGACGATGGTTATTGCGGTTGCTTGGTCTGTTTCCGACGGCACGATAGCGGGTCGCCGGTCGCGTCGTTGGGAAGTGCGAAAAATCAAGGACCGTCGCTCTGATCTGACGTTGGTCATCAGGATGGACAAGTCGAATATTGCAGTTCAGGACTACTTCTTGCTTCCAACGCCTAACTTGCCTCTTACCAAGGATCAAAAGAAGCTTCGCATCTCAGATCGCGTGTTTGGCAACTTCGGTCACAGCGACTTTAACTCTGTCCTACGCGCGCTCCGCGAGACGTTCCGTCAACGAGGCGAGCCTTTTGATCTCACGACCAGGGCAAGCCGCGCTGCTTCAGCCACGCCAAAACAATTGTCCCGATCGTCACTAACAAGCCGGTCCAAGCGAGCGAACGGCCACGCGCGGCGCTGATGGATCGCAGATAGAGAAATGCGCCAATCAGCTTGCCGTAGTTTCTTTTGAAGTCGCCGTTGAGCTTCGAGATCTCGACTAGCTCGGAAGATCGGTCGGTCATAATAGGAGCCTCCTGGAAAATCAGCAGGCTCCCTATAGACACCTGATTTGCCCGACGTGTTAAGCGGAATGTTTTTGCTCGAAGGGCTAGACACGCTTTCGGTGATTTGCCCGTCGGGCTGAGCACAGCAGCGCTTTGGTCATCAGGCGGAAGGAGCGAAGCGACCCGAGTGTCCAGCTTCGAATTGCGGAATTGGGCCGAGCGCTTATATGCCGACCATGACAAAGCCGATCATTGCACGTCCGCGCCGCGCCAGCCCGATACTTGTCTGCAAGAAGTGCCTGAAGCGTGCTCCGGCAGGCGCCGAAGTAAGACGCGAGTTGAAGTCGGCGCTAAAACACCGACCTAGTGGTGCGCTAAAGCGATCTCGTCTGGTCTCAACGAGCTGCTTCGGCATCTGCCCCAAGAGGGCAGTCGTCATGGCCAGCGCCCAAAGCCTTCAAGCCGGCGAGTACATCCTCGTATCGCATCGGCGGCAAGTTGATGATGCTTTGGAAGGGCTGTCTGCCTCAACGCCCGAATGATCCGATGAAAGCGCTCGGTGATGCGCCGGGGAGTGTGACGGATCGCACATACCGAACCTCTGCCGAATATCATCGTGCGTTTCCTACACACTCATTCGGCGTGAAGGAATTTCAGATGAAAAAGGCAGCACTTACTATCGCGACGATCGGTACGCTTGCAGCGCTCATCGCGACGGCGCCAGCAGAGGCCCGTGGCCTCCGAGGCAACCGCGTGGCGGCTGGAGCCGCAGTGGCTACCGCCGTCGCTGTCGGAGTTGCCGCTAGCGCTTATGGGCACGGCCCGGGTTATGGCTACTACGGACCCGCATATTACGAGCCTGGCTACGTGGTTACCCGGCCATATCCCTTCTATCGAGGATTTCCCTACTAACGGCGTCTATCAGTTGTGAGGGCGGGGCTGTGGCTCCGCGCTTTCGTCTAATCGCCCGAGGGGTGCGCTAAGGGCGCGATGGCTCAGGTTGCCTCGCCGGCTGGGGTTGCCTCGATGGTTCGGGCGACCTAGGCGGCGGCTCCGGTCTCGTCGGCTCAGGCTGCCGCGGCGGCTCGCGTGCCGACATGTGGGTCGTGTTCCCCACGAACCGGGCATCGTGCGGAACGGCCGGCTGTCGGCTCGAGGCGTTAGAAGCCACTCTTTTCCCTTAAAGGCTGAAGCTCGTCGTCCCTCTCAGCAGGTTGGCCGTGCCCTGGCTTAGTTCTCGAAGCCTTCTGGGCGCGCTCTTTGTCTGCGGGTTGCTCCTGCGATTTCTCGTCAAGAACGATGCCTTGGCTGCTTTCATCTCTCTGCATTGCATACCTCCCGTAAGAGATAACGCAGCAGGTGGGAGCGTGTTCACCGACTCATCGGTTTTCTCAAGTCTGATGCGATTGCCGCGTGCGGGAACTTTCAACGTCACAAAACGTTGACTGCTATGGATTACGAATCTCAAGAAAAGGTGCTGCCCACGAAGGAAGAGCGTGAGGCAAAGAAAGATCAGGCCCGCAGGGATGCCGCAAAAGCGCTCAACGAACGCAGGGAGGCGGATGATGCTTTTCGCGCGAACTTCGAGCGGCTTAAGTCAGAGCGTCGTGCCCGTGAGCCCAGAACAAGTTCATAGCGTACGTGATGCGCTTGAGTGGTGTCGCTAAGGGCGGATGTACCCCTAGGTGACAGAAAAGGCCTCCAGCTTCGGCTCGGAGGTCTTTTGCGTTCAAGGAGCAGCGATGGAAGTAGCGTTCTAAGTCGCACTAGAAGGACCGGACGTGGCTACGACTTTGTTCCTGCATGCCTTCTCTAGGAATGAGTTGAGGTAAGGTGAGGGCGTCCCTTTCATCTTGAGCAGGTCGGCCAGCACCCTCAGCCTGGCCAAAGCTAGGTCGGTATTCCCGTGGCAAAGGAAGAGCGCCTGGAGAACCGCATCGATCCCCACGACGCGGTCGCGGATGTCATGCTCCAGCGTCAAGAGGTTGCGCGCCGTGATCTCCAATAGCTGGCGTTCTTCGTGGGTCATGTATCGATACGCGCAACTGATGCCTGTGTTCCTGTGCGGTCGAGATTCGCGCGTTGCCTGACGCCTCCTCGAAGGCGCGCGTAGGGGCTCCCATTGCGGCAACGCTGCAGGGCAGGGGGTGCCTCAGGCCAACCGAAGGCCTCTGTAGCGCCATGCGTCGCGGAAGGGGCAGCCACTCCGCGTCCGTCGATTTGTCGGGAAGACCCGAGCGCAACGGCCTAGCCTTCACAGCTCTTGGCGGACACAGTTTGATGGGGGAGAAGGTTCGATCCCAGTTCCTCTCCCTCCGCCAGCCAAAATTTCGGCATCGTACCTCCTGGCCGCCAAGGGCCCAAAATCCCGCGGATTTTACCGACGGTTTTGTTCGGGAGAATTCAGCGAGCGGCTTCAGTTGCCCTCGATATGGGTTGGAGAATGCATTTTTCTCCGCAAGCTTCGTGCCAGCTTCGGAAGTCAGATTCCCGATTTGCCCGAAGCGAAAGCGGGTTCGGGCCGGTTCATTTAGAATCCAACTCCGTCAACTAAGAAGAATTCCCAGAACTGGAATTCGCTAGTTCGATACCTGCCGCCCCAGCCACACTCACTCGACCTAAGATTGTGGTCAATTTATACGCGAAATACCTGCATTTTACGGGGGTTCTGCGCGCTTCGTCGGTCTCCAGCGATCCGAAAATCGGCAACTTTAGCGAGAATCTCGAGAAAGTCTCCAGCTCCAATCGCAGAAATTCCCGTTTTTGAGGAGACGATTGGCGGAGACGGGTTAGATCACGACTGCGCGGTAGGTTTGGCAGGTGCATTCTGGCATCTGCCGGCTCGCTTCTCGGCGATATCCCGATG
>JAESGP010000104.1_pt1 | contig 72721 bp, 67 predicted proteins | sample 9269741 | NCBI WGS metagenome assembly JAESGP01 (sample SAMN15720684, study PRJNA650882) | algae metagenome | isolation source: Desmonostoc vinosum HA7617-LM4 and co-occurring heterotrophs from cave wall | place: USA: Waikapalae cave, Hawaii | collected 2011-05-27 | reverse complement strand
GCGACCAATGGAAAATACGCTGTGTCCGTTTTGCACCTAACTGTCCCGAACAAAATCCTATTGAAGATATTTGGTTACAAGCTCAAACATGGGTTCGGCGTTTTTGTGCCTTAATTCCCTCTTTTTCGCATTTGAAATGGATGTTTGAATGGTTTATTCGACACACTACCTTTGATTTTGCCACTCTTGAAATGTACGGAGTTTTTTCAAAAATCAAATAGGATTCCTATATCAGAAGCCTCTAATTACTATTGCTTTAATTTTGGCAGCAATTATTTCACTGAAGATAGTATTGGCAGTATTAGATGTCATGGATGATATCCCGCTGCTATTACCTAGTTTTGAATTGATTGGAATTGCTTACGCTACTTGGGCTACTTTTCGTTATCTTCTGAAAGCTTCGACTCGGCAAGAATTGATTACAAAAATCCGTTTGCTGAAAGAACAGTTTTTAGGTAATCAATAAAAATAATTCGTAATTAAAATATTTAGTTTTGCCATGCCAATAATGAAGTGACAAAACTAAAATTGTGCGATAAATTTTAAAGTTTATTTAATGCTGGTTGCGGAGCGTTATCGGAGGACACCGCAACTACAAATATTTTTAAATAAGTAGATCAAATACATCTAGAGATAGAGTCTGAATAGTGATATTTAACATTTAAATCACTTCTCAAGATAGTAGAGAGATTATATTCAACGGCCTAATCTAGTTTTTGTAGTTATTCAATACATTCTTTAACGAGGACATAATTTATGACTAATGAAAAAATTAATCAAGCAGTAGACTCATCTGAACGAGCTCAAGCCGATAGCTACGATCGCGGAATTATTCCAGCTGAAACTGCTGCTCGTAAGGAAAGAGAAGGAGATAAGTACAAAACACTTCCTACAGAAGAAAGAGAAGCAAGCGCATCTACCAATGATCAAACCAGATCTGATAGTATACGTACCACTGACGGTTACACTACAGACAAAGAAGGTTTGTTAAATAATTACGCAGTTGAACCAGAAATGTACTATGAGGAACCTGGTGATGCGCGTAAAGAAGCAGCAGAAGATACCGCAGAACGGGTTGAAGAACTTACAGAAATCAATCAGGATGAAGAGGGTAAGTTGACAGATAAAGATGACAAACGAGGCAGAGGGCCCGGAGTTATTTAGAGGGAACAGGGAACAGGCTTAAAACTATCTTGATATCTGGTTTTTTTGTTCGGTTGATGTTTCCAAATATCTAGCAACAGCTATAACATTTGTCACTTTTTCCTGGGTGTAATTACACGTAAAAAGGCTAATGGCGAAAACTATGCAGACGCGATAAATCGCGTCTGTACTTTTATCTGGGTGCAAATTTTTCCTTTACTCTTACCCAATCCCCAGTCTCCAATCCCCAATCCCCAATCCCCAATCCCCAATCCCCAGTCCCCAGTCCCCAGTCCCCAATCCCCAATCCCCAGTCCCCAGTCCCCAATCCCCAATCCCCAAGCACTCAAATGATAAATGGCTTTAATTCATAATTATGCCACTGCCGCTGATGCCATTCGGCAATCAAAGGACGGACAATGAACTGAGGCTGACGATCGCCTGTAACATCTATGCGTAGACATGAATATGGTCGGCGCTTCTGGGAACCCTGACCGTTTCTACCAACAAATAAATGCGATCGCGCTACCAATTTCTTCTCTTGTTTGCCTACATTCCCCAAGGTCTCAATTAAATCAGCACCTTCAGTCCGTTGGCGTCGTAAACTATACCCACTACCACCACAAACAAGCCAGTGGATATGAGAATCAGCTGCTCCTGTATCCATTGTTTCCAAATGTTCTAAGCAGTGAGCATGGCCATTTAATACTAAATCTACTAATGGACACCCTTGCCTCAAAGAACCTATAACTTCAGCTACTGCATTTAGTACACCACGTAAACGGCTACGAATCACTAAAGTCTGTGCTTGTTGCCATTTACTTGCTTCGGTGACATAGGGTGGATGGTGGAAAAAAATTACCCTTCCCCGAACTTCAGCGGTGTTCCAAGATTCAATAAGTTTGTGTTTTAACCAGTTCAATTGTTCGCTATCAGTCTGCGTTGGCTGATTATTCGCTAGCTGTTTGTCGATATCAACAATAATCTCCTCAATTTGTGACACCTTAGCGTGCATATCATCTAATTGATCGTCTTCGCTAGGATTGTCAGGATTTAGTTTGGCTGAATTTTCGATGATTTGCATCTTTTCCCGTTCTAAATCTTGACGTCGCTTTTCCAAAATTTTACGATCAGCTTCGCCTGCTTTGGTTGTCGGCAGTCGCGGCGGATCGTTAAATGTATTAGAGTCTAAAGCGAAAAAGTCAATACCGCCGTAGCGAAAGGTGTAGTAGCGGTTGGGGAGGCGGGTAAAGTGCCCTGGTTGATAAGACAAACAGCGACCTGTCTCTGTTTTGCCAGTGTAGTATTTATCTAAATGACGAGCTAATTCCCCTGGCGACTGAAATGCTTTGAGATAATCTAGAAATGCTTGTGCGTAAGCGTCACCAACTCTTGAACCATATAAACCAATATCCATATCTAGACGCGATTGTAACAAACGACGGATGGGTAATGTTGTCAGCGACACCAAACTCAAGACAATTGGCAAGTCGTAATAATCGTGGTTTCCTGGTACAGGTAAAATTGGCAGTTTAAAAACCATTTCGTCGTAGGCAATTTGTTGAGGATGTTCCCCACCTACAAGAAACTCTCGGTAAGGCTGAATAAAGTTCTGCTGATAGTATTCGCGCGACCCCACTAAATAAATTACGTCACCCGTATGCAGCATAAATTTGCATTCCGAGTGATGAGGTAGCATAAGTTCAGCAACTCGTCGCTGTGGGTTCTGTCCTCGATGTTTGCCAGAACCACTATCACCCACAACCAAAAACGAGAACTCAGAATCATTTGCTCGATCCTCATCCAGCATTAACCGCGTTTGGTCAATGTTTCGTTCCACAATTAACGGATCTTGCCAGCGCACCCGCTGTTTCATCTTGCGAATTTTTTTCGCGATCGCCGGATCAGAAACGAATTTCAACGTTAATTACTCCAGTTTCTTTAGATGAGAGAGATGAGAGAGATGAGAGAGATGAGGGAGATGAGGGAGATGAGGGAGAAATTTTCTTTGCGTCCCCGCGTCCCCGCGTCCCCGCGTCCCCTTCCCTACTCCCCATTTTTAAACTCAACAGTCAAGTTGGGGAGTCCATTTAGCTTTTCGGTGGGTTCAATTTCTTCTGTGGTTGGCACAAAAATATTCAACCCTGATGGAACACACTGGACTTCTATCGGAGTTGTACCGATTAGTTCACCATCTAAGACGACTTTTTGCGGTGGGTTGGTGGTAATCTTAAATTGCTTGGCTCGCAGATAGCCAATGTCATCTCGCTCAGCGGCGTTGCCTGTGGAGGCTGTTTGAAATAGATGGAATGTAGCCGCGATCGCTCCTGTTTTGCTAACTGGAGCTAAGATTGTCAAATCTAGTAGCCCATCATTATAGATAATACCTGCTGGGCCTTGAGCTAAAACTGAGGTTGGCGGTGCAGCATTTGCTACTGTTACTGCTGAGGCAACAGTCTTAATTATCCGATCTTCGGTTTCGATTTCAACTTCAAATCTTTCTAAATTCCGTAACTCCTGGATTCCTGCCAAAACGTAAGCTAATATCCCAAAGCGATTCTTGGCTTCGCGGTCTGCCCGTTCGACGGTTTCAGCCTCAAAACCAATCCCTGCCAATAACACCATCGGCTTACCGTTGCAATAGGCTACGTCTACTGCCTGAGTTGTTCCCTGCAAAATGGTTTGACATGCACCTGCGATCGTGTCAGGAATTCCCAAAGCTGTGGCAAAAGCGTTCGCTGTGCCTCTAGAAATGATGCCAAATGGAATATCAGTACCCACTACAGCCGTCGCTGCTGCTGAGAGAGTACCATCGCCACCCGAAGCTATGACCGACTCCACTCCCCGCGCCACCGCTGCACGTGCTAGTTCATCAGCATCTATTTCGACCGTCGTCAAATGAATATCTAAATTAATTGTTGGCTCTAACATTGCCCGAATCTGTGCCAGTTCTTCCTCTGGGTCTCCCTGACCCGCTACTGGATTAAAGATAAGGCAGGCGGAACGATTCATAAGATATTATATCTAAGCTTAGATCTCTAAAATATCAAATTATTTTATCGTGTAAGCAGGCAAGGTTTTTTCTGACAAATTCCTTGTTTCCTCTGAAATACTGAATCTGTTATTGTTTGCTTATACACAATTATCTTATGCGTCAATTATTACCAATTTTATTCAGTATATTAACTTTCGGCAGTCTGAATAATCTTACCGTAACAGCTATTACCAAAATGCAGTTAGCTCAAAAGCTCAACTGTAACAATGCTCAAACTCAACTAGAAATCAATCAATGCGCTCAATTTTCTTATCAGAATGCAGATAAAAAATTGAACCAAGTTTATCAACAAGTTTTACCAAAACTACAAGCATCTAGGCGACAAAAGTTAATTATCGCACAGCAGACGTGGATCAAGTTTAGAAATACTAGCTGCGAGTTTGAAAGAAGCGCGTATGAGGGAGGAAGTATTGCTCCTACCATTTATCTTAATTGCCTGGAAAAGATGACAAAACAACGAACTCAACAATTACAGGAATATCTCAAAAATAATCTTTGATTAATCAGCAGATACACCTCTTAGCCAGATTACCGTATTTTTAATCACTACATAGCCTAAAATAAGAGAGATCAAGATTGCGATCGCTAAACTCATATTACCAAAGCAAACAATCAAAGATAATATATACAAAAAAATATTAAATCCTAATATTCTATATTTATGAAATTTTAGTGTTCTTCCCTTTAATGCAATTAAATTGTCACAAACAATTCCCCAATCATCTATGATAAAAAATAATCCCCACGACATTAAACTTGCTAAAGAAGTTCTATCTTTATAAAAGATTACAAAAATCCAAATAATAAAAGTAACCGCACCGTAAATTATATTTTGCGTAGATATTAGAAAATTAATAGTATTCTCATTCATTTTATAGCTAAGCTTATTTAAATCATGATATTCAGCAATCAATTGATTTTGTACTTCTAAATATTTATCTTGATAAAAGTTATAAAATCCTTTTAAAAACTTGAAACCTAATAAAACACTGGTGATTCTCAACGCTAAAGTTCCTCTAGTTATTTCTCCTTGATATAAGGTAAAAAAAGGTTGAGATTGATTAAATAAGTTAATGAATGGATATAAAACAAGTAAGAATGAAATCACACATCCAAGAAAGTAGATAAAAATTAAAAGTAAATCTTTTGTAAAAAAATCTACTACAGGTGGATTATATCTATCTAAATAAAATCTTTGAAATAAAATAGTTGCAAAAACTATCAATGTCAATAATAAACTACTAAAAAAACAAACATTAATTCCTGCTAAGTAATTAATTTCTAAGTTTAACATTTGGAAAAATACAAAAAAGTTAATATATATTTGAAGGTTTTTATGATTTTAAAAATCCATGCGTTTGATATAACATAATATTGGAACTAACAAATAGTATTTTTAACACTATTTAAGTATCCTTAATAGTTGAAAATAAATATTTAATCGCTAACAATCGTTGCCGTGTGTATTGCTTTTGATGTTTGTAGTATAGTTTCTGCCACAAATCTAAATCTAATTGGCGAGCGCTTAATTGCAAAGTTCTGTTTCGCATAGATTTCCCTATATATCACCCCTGTACTACCAGCTTAGTATATGTCCCTCTTTTTTAGGTAATCTTCTGCCGGGAAGGGAGTAATGATATTAAATAGAGAAAATTACCTCTACAGTTACATGAGTAACGCTGTAGAGAATATGTATCAAATTATTTAGATCAGAGTAATAAGTATCGCATTGCTTGCAGGAACCGAAATCGAGCAATGATTACCAGATATTTGAATTGTTTCAGATAGGCGAGGTTTCCACGAACCATCCGACTCGACACTACTACCACCTAATGTGATATCCGAAGTACTATGAAGTGATGGAGCTGTTAAACGTAATGCTGATGCTCCATGAAGTTGGCGATCGCAGTTAACTAAAACTTGAGCGTTGTGCGTCTGATCTTTATTAATTAAAGTCAACAGCACTTTATTGTTGTTTGTCAACACAGCATATACTTTTAAGTTAATATTAGTTTCACTTATGGTTACAGGTAGTAAACGTCCCTGGCTGGCAAGTTTGAACAGCAGCATTCCATAATAAAGTGGTCTAGCCGAGCATTTTCCATCCCAATGAATTGCAAACGGTGAATAAAGCCCTTCTCCACCACCATGAAAATTCACTCCTGCTGCACCGTTTTGTGCCAGAGTGAACATAAAATCTAATCCCCATAAGGCTGCGGCAAACACATTACTAACACCTGATTTTCCGCCATGAAAAACAGAGTTACACTCAGTAATTCGATATCGTTTACCCCTGTGCTGTGTAACTTCGCGAAGATTTTGAGCAACTTTTTCCAGACGTTCATCACGACTCAATAGATTGCTGATTGTCACAGAGGCATTTGTTGGAGGCCCCATCCGATAGTAATGCTGCGTCAGCAAATAAATTTGGGCCGCTGCATCGCTGGCAAATGGCACCGCCCATGTTTTATAGACCTGCGCTGTACCTGGGCCAGAAATTGGTGCATTAGCAACACGATTACGAATTGCTGTGAAATAGGCGGTAAATTCTTTGTTGAAATCGTTGTAGTTGTACGTTTCTGGGCGCAGTCCATTCAGACTATACAAGTCTGGTTCATTACCAATTTCAAAGGATAAGAGTCTATCTCCTGCAACATGAGCTACATATTCTGCTTGCAAGGCAGCAATTTCAGGTTTGGAGTCTCCAAGATTCAGTCCTAGTATGACTTTCCAGCCAATCATCCGCACAAAATTAAACAGATTATTAATGTCATTTTGTGTGATGATTTGTCTTTGTGTTGCTGATTTAGGCTTACCCTCAATCCAATATGTCTTTTCTACATAATTACCACCAATTCGCAAAACGCCCCTATCACCTAGTTGCTTTATAAAATTTTGCAGCAGGATATTGTCAGGTCTAAACATCCAAGATTGAGGTAATGCAGCTGGTTCGTAACTCAATCCTGTAAAGTTATTTGGAATATAAATGCCAGGTTGAGTAGAATTGATAGTAATAGTCACTGGCGTCAAAGAATTGTTATCTGACAGACATGGCAATTCCCCTAGCGCAGTCACAAGACTCATCCCTCCCAGCCCAGCACTGGTTATGAGAAAATTTCTGCGTGTTATTCGTTGGTGATGGTTCATCACACTGTTCCTTGATGGTTTGAAATGGTGCTTTACATACCATGGATTGAGCGCAATTTATTTTAAGTATTATTTAATTCTTTTAGTTCAGTTATTTTACTTGTTTTAAAGAATCAAAATATACATAGTGAAATTAAAAAATGTGCATATTTGCGTCGAAGCGCTAGGTATAGAGTTTATACCAATTCGCAAAAATCCCGATACACGTGTATCTTTCGGAGGGGTTTAGCGTTTAGCATTGATAAACGCTAAACCCGCGTAAATTTGTATCATTAATTAAAGCAAAATGATATTAGGGGCGGGTTGATGAATATATTCACTTGAGGGACTGAGGATATTTGCAAACCCGCCCCAACTAAATTTGTTAACGAAACTCAGCTTCAGTCCTCTAATACCATTTCACATTAATGGCGATACACATAAATCTTGTAAAGACGCTTTAAAAGCGTGTCTCTACACCGTCTGTATTTGTATCAGGATTTTCGTCAATTGGTATGAGTGTCCCCTATTCCCTCTCATTTGGTACGGAAATTTCCGTAGTTGTGGCACTATATCTGGGTAGCTTCATCTAAACTTTACGTGTTATCGCCTATTTTTTAAACAAAAAAAATACATTAGTGTTTCTAATAAAGCGAGAATATTCTCGGTTATTATACTTAAACACGATGAAATTGATATCGAAGATCACACTAGGCGCTGCTTGCTCGATGGGTCTTTTGGGATTACCCACAGTTGCATCTGCTGCCTCAATCACTCCTAGTTCCTATGAAGCTACAATCGGCATTGGTGAGACAGTCACGGTTAAAAAGACTGTCACCCTCGACAAATCTGGCCCAGCTTCTAGCTTGGTTGACGTTTTCTTCCTAGCTGACAACACTGGCAGCATGGGCAGTATTATTAATGAAGTAAAAACTAGCGCATCTTCCATATTAAATTCGATTTCTGGCGGAGATTCTCGCTTTAGCGGTATTGATGTCGGCTTTGGCGTAGGTAGTTACCTTGGAGACCCGGTTGAAGGAGTATCGACCACTACTGCTTACAGCCTGCTTTCGTCAATCTCCAAGAACAAAACAACCACACAAACTGCGATTGATAGCTGGTTTGCTAGTGGTGGTGGCGATTTACCTGAAGCTAACTTCTTTGCATTGCACCAAGTAGCAACTTCTGGCGGTGCTACAGATGGAATAGGCGAAAGTGACACTGGCGTTGGCACAGGTCAGAATACAGGCTGGCGTGAGGGTGCAGCCAGAGTTCTTGTCTGGTTTGGGGATGCATCATCTCATGAAGAGACAGTAAACTTGGAGGAGGCAACAAACGCCTTGGTTGATAATGATGTAAAAGTTGCTGCTATTAATACTCAAAACGCTGGTAATGGTATTGACACTTCTGACCAGGCTACTGACATTGCAGCTGCAACTGGTGGTACTCTCACAAATGATGTAGATACCTCAGGAGTTGTGGATGCGATTTTAGCTGCTGTGGGAAGCGCTGTTGCCACAACTGATTTGGAATTGTTTGTCACAGGTAATACTTCGGGTGTCGATGTCAGTTTTGCTTGTACTGACCCACTTGGTTGTGAAGATGTCGGGCCTGGCGAAAGTCGTTCTTTGACTCTCAGCATTACTGGTAAGACTCCTGGAGTTTATAGCTTTGAGACAGGAGTTAAAGGTTTAGCAGGTGTTGTTGAAAAAGACAATATTACAGTTGTTCCTGAACCTATGACAATATTGGGTTCGCTGACAGCAGGTTTGTTTGGTACAGGTTTGATGAGAAAACGTAAGCAAATGCAAGCAGCACAAGCAAAAGCTGATGCTTAAAGAGCTGATTTGTGATGGTTAAGCAGGAAACAGCATTTGTTTAACAGCGATCGCACTTAATATGTAGAAGTTTAAAATTAAACTAATCTTGGCTTTAAACTTCTAAATATTGTACAAACTACTCTCCCAAAATGTTAAACAAATGATATAACCTGAAATCGTCATCGTTAAAATAGCTTGATTCTATAGATTTTCTAGGTGTATCAGTGATTTGATCTGATGCACCTTTTCTGATTGAATTGCTTAATTGCGAATTGGTGTAATATCAAGTTCGGATAATCGCTGATTATTAAAATTTCTCCGCGTCTTTGCGTTAGCCCTAACGATAAGTCTTCAAGCAGACATGATATAGGAGGTAGGGTTTTACTGACAAGCGATCGGCAAAATCTTTGTTTACAATGTTAAGTAAAGTAAAAATGTTTACGGAAATCAGAATCAAAAACAATGGTACTATTCGGGTTTGGTAAAAAGCAGGTAATGCCTACTCCAGAGGAAGCTTTGCCAGGAAGAGCAAATTCTCTGTCAGTACCTGCTCATCACTATGTCAACCATAATCCTCTCAAACCTCCCTTTCCCGACGGGTTAGAAAAGGCATTGTTTGGTTTAGGCTGTTTTTGGGGTGCAGAACGCAAGTTTTGGCAACTTGATGGAGTTTACACCACCGCAGTTGGTTACGCAGCTGGTTTCACACCCAACCCTACCTATGAAGAGGTGTGTAGCGGCAAAACTGGTCACAATGAAGTAGTATTAGTAGTATTTGATCCCAAAGTGATTACTTACTCTCGACTACTCAAAGTCTTTTGGGAAAGCCACAACCCCACGCAAGGAATGCGTCAGGGTAACGACGCTGGTACGCAGTATCGTTCTGGTATTTACGTATATTCTGATCATCAAAAGCAGCTAGCAGAAACCTCGCGGGATGTTTATCAACAAGCCCTCAACAGCGCAGGTTACAGTCAGATTACTACAGAAATCTTGGAAGCGCCAGAATTTTACTATGCAGAAGCATACCATCAACAATACTTGGCTAAAAACCCCAATGGTTATTGCGGCTTAGGAGGCACAAATGTTGCTTGTCCTGTAGGTGTAGTTGAGTCGCAGATAAGTAGTTAGGGACTACTGGCGTGATACAACTAAAATGATGCAATAGCCGTAGGCTGGGGAGCCACTCACATGCGAGGGTTCCCCCCGCCCTTGTGAAGTGGCGTTTGAGGAACGAAACTCAACATTACAAGGTTAGGAATTTTGTTATATGTAAATTACTTGGCTAATTTTAACCTGATTTTTGCATAATTAACCTGAGTTTCATTTTTCGTAAAAAACTATGCCAGCTAAAATACTGGTTGTGGATGATGAGCCTGACTTAGAAATATTGCTGCGTCAGAAATTTAGAAAAAAAATTCGAGAGAAGCAATATCAGTTAATTTTTGCTCGTAATGGTGTAGAAGCATTAGAAAAACTGCAAATAGAACCGGATATCGATATAGTATTAACCGATATTTATATGCCAGAAATGGATGGGTTAACTTTAATTGCTAAACTTAGCGAGTTACATCCCATCATTAAAGCAGTAATTATCTCTGCTTACGGTGATATTGAAAATATTAGAACAGCGATGAATCGCGGTGCTTTTGATTTTCTGACTAAGCCAATAAATTTCCAAGATTTAGAAATCACTACTGATAAAACTCTGCAACATGTGCAGCGGATGAAAGCATCTAAGAAAAAAGAATTTTTAGCACAACAAGCCCAAACAGAACTATTAACTCGTCTGCAACAAGAAGTTACTGTTCGTCAGCATGTAGAGGCAGCATTGCGCGAAAGCGAAGCCAGGCTAGCACAATTTTTAGAAGCTTTGCCAGTAGGGATATTTGTAATTGATGGTAAAGGTAAGCCTTATTATGCTAATCAAACTGCTCAACGAATCCTTGGCAAGGGTATTGTAACTGAAGCAACAGCTGCACAATTGAGTGAGATTTATCAAGTGTATTTGGCTGGAAGGGACGAATTATATCCCATAGAACAGCAACCTATTTTACAAGCATTAAAAGGTAAAAGTGTCACCATCGATAACATGGAGATTCGTCAAGGGGATAAAATTATTCCTCTTGAGGTCTCAGCTATCCCAATTTTTAATGACCAGGGTAGCATTATTTACGCCATAGCAGCTTTTCAAGATATCACACAACGTAAGCGTTCGGAAGCCGAGCGAATTCGATTAATTCTAGAATTGGGAGTTAAAAATTTTGCCTTACAAGAAGCAAAAGATGCGTTAGCTAAATCCAACCTAACTTTAGAACAAAAAGTTAAAGAACGTACTCAAGAACTTTCTAAAACCTTAGAAATTCTCAAAGCAACCCAAGCTGAATTAGTATTTGAAAACGCTTTGCTCAAAAGTGCCGAACAAACTTCAACCTATGATTATCAAGTAGGCGGTAGTTTACCAATGGATGCTTCTACTTATGTAGTACGCTCCGCAGATCGTCATTTTTACAAAGCATTGAAGCGAGGAGAATTTTGTTATATCCTCAATACTCGCCAAATGGGTAAATCTAGCTTAATGGTACGTATGATACACCATTTACAGCAAGAAGGGTATAGTTGTGCGGCAATTGATATTACTCGCCTTGGTAGCGAAAATATTACTCCCATCCAATGGTATAAAGGTTTGATAGTAGAGTTGTGGCAGAGTTTTGATTTACTAAAAAAAGTGAATCTCAAAGCTTGGTGGAATGAACAGCAAGATTTATCACCTATCCAATGCTTAAGTCGCTTTATTGAAGATATTCTATTAGTAGAAATAAAGAGTAAAGAAATTTTTATTTTTATTGATGAAATTGATAGTATTTTATCTTTAAATTTTTCTGTTAATGACTTTTTTGCTTTAATTCGCTTTTGCTACAACCAGCGTAGAATTAATCCAGAATATCGTCGTTTAACTTTTGCATTTTTTGGTGTTGCTACACCCTCAGATTTGATTACTGACTATCAAAGAACACCTTTTAATATTGGTCAGGCAATTCACCTTAGTGGCTTTCAAGTACATGAAGCCCAACCTTTGTTAAAAGGATTGACGAAGAAAGTTACTAATCCTCAGATAGTACTCAATGAAATACTATCTTGGACAAATGGACAGCCTTTTTTAACTCAAAAGCTTTGTCAAATCATCCATAATTCATCATTTACTATTCCTATAAATTGTGAAGCAGAATGGATTGGTAATTTAGTGCGATCGCATATAATTGACAACTGGGAATCTCAGGATGAACCAGAGCATTTAAAATCGATTCGCGATCGCATTCTCAAGAATACTTTAAAACCTCTTTACTTACTCAAACTATATCGCCAAATCTTACATCAAGAAAAAATTGTTTCAGTTGATAGTTTAGAAGAAAAACAATTACTCTTGTCAGGGTTAATAATTAAGCAACAAGGTTATTTAAAACCCCATAATCGGATTTATGAATTGATTTTTAACAATAGTTGGATTAATGCTAATTTATAATTAGTTAAACTAATTTACTTCTGAAAATTCGCGGTGTTCAGATCCCCGACTTCTCAAAGAAGTCGGGGATCTTATATCATGTCCGGCTAATCACTAGACTTCTTGCAAAAATACTTGAACCGTCAGAGACTCAAGTCTCTGCCTAATAGCAAAAGTCCGTTGAAACGGACTAAAAATACTGTTATTAGTCGGTTGAAACCGACTTGAGTTATCAGCCAGAAAATTTATTTTCTGGCAAGTATCCGACTTTTGCAAGAGGTCTACTTATCATAAAAATTTCTCCACATCCCCCTTCGGGTGACGCTCGCAAGCTCGCTCTAAGCGAAGCTATGCCGCAGGCTTTACGCTGCGCTAACGCAGTCGCCTGCGGAGGGAAACCCTCCTTTACTCGCTGTCTCACCACGTCTCCCTATCTCCGCGTCAGCCCAATCATAAGTCTTTAAACGGACATGATATTACACGAATGATTTAGAATTGCTATAAGTAAAATATTTTGTTGTTAAAATTATCATTTGTCCTTGGTCATCACAAATGAGAAACGACAAAGGACAAATGACTTCTGATAAGAATCAGATAGCTGGATTTGCCAATTAAAAACTGTATTAAAACGATGAATCTGATTGCTTAAGAAATTCCTTTTCCTCTAAAGTTGAAACACGCCCCAAAATGCTATTGCGATGAGGAAAACGTTTAAAACGCTCAATTATTTCCATATGACGAAACGCATATTCAATTGCGTCAGCACTATCGGGATCATCATTGAGTTGCTGAAACAATTTCACAGATTGACGTTGATGATCTAGATTTTCACTATGTTCAAAAGGCAAGTAAACAAACCAACGTTGTACAGGTAGTAGTTCTTGATCATAGCCTTTTTTAACTGCGTGTTGTGCTGCAGAGAGCGCCTCCCAATCAGTAGCAAAAGCTTCCGGGGTTCCGCGAAACATATTTCGGGGAAACTGGTCTAGCAGCAAAATCAACGCTAGACAGGTTTCGGGTAAATCTATCCACTCGTCTAAATATCCTGACGCCGCTTTCTGGTAGTCTTGGAGAAACCGGGTTCGCAATTCTTCATCAAAATTTGGCTGTGGGTTAAACCAAAATTGTCGAGGTTTGCTGTAACCAGGCTCATCAGGTTGACCAAACCAAAACTCCAAAATAGATTTTACCTGTGACATTGCTCTTCAACCGTTGTGCTTTTTTAAGTTTATTCTTTGTAGTGGCGTGGCAAGTCTTAAATGTTGCAATAAGCTTTCTTGTGCAGCAGGACAAAAAGCCTACCACGGAAGGATGATATGTCCATCCCACAAAAATTTGCTAATGCACAAATTTAGTCTTGCCACGCCAGTAGTTAGTCATTAGTCAATTAAAGAGGGAAGGGATTTAAGTTCGGGTATAGATACTTACCCAAAATATTCCACTTGCTGAAGTGGAATTTCTTACTTCCGAAAAGGAAACTCGTTTCAGCTACGCTTAGTGCATCGCATCAAACAGGGAAGACTACCCCCTGTTAAGCGTTAAGCGTTCCCTTCTTCAATGACTCATGACTGTCTTAACAAAAAATCAGCCTATTGTCCCTTACAAAGCACTTGTCGCATTTTACGCATATTTGCAGGCAACTCAAAGTTCATTGCTTGCTGAATGAAAATTGAAGGTATAGGAACATTGGGTGTGGCTTGCACAGTATAAGCCAGCACTGTGCCATTACCACAATCTTGAAGTTCTATATTGGCTTTGAAATCTTCAAAAGTCCCTTTTTCCATGCGAAATTGGATTTGCTGCCCAAGCACTTCTACAACGTTGAGATATATTTCAACTTGAGCAGTGAAAAAGAAAAAGGCTTTTTGTGCTGCTTGATACAGACGCTTAACTTCTCCTCTATGTATTACCTCACTGGTGGTAATATCGGGAAAGTACTGTACCCAACGTGGGTAATCAGTAAGTTGCTGCCATACTTGCGATCGCACTAGTGGCAAATACATCCAAGCTGTCACAGCACCACCCCATGTAGTGTGCGATCGCGTTTGTACCAAAATTTCACCCTGCACTAGTAATTTTTGCTTGTCTTGAGTCCAAGCCATATCCGAACCTATAATGATTGAGTCTGAAATATGATAAGCAGACATTTCGGTTTCAGTCACTCCTCAACTCATCCACCTCATAGGGTTAAAACTGCAAGCCAATATTACTTGATCAACTCCAACCCATTAAATTTTAGTTCCAGTCCAATAAATATATTTTCCGGAATTATGGATACTTTTCAGTATCTATCCGGTAATTTTACTACCAAATAAATTTATCTATTGTATCCCCTATTACAATAAATACTTAGGGAAATTTTATATTAGCAAAACTATGGATAAACAAAAGATTTATTGATATTTAGTTTAACATCACGGGAATGGGGAGTGGGGAGTGGGGAGTGGGGACGTGGGGACGCGGGGACGTGGGGACGTGGGGACGCGGGGACGTGGGGACGTGGGGACGCGGAGAAAATTTCTCACTCATCCCGTGGTTGGTGAGTTTCGGCTACGCGGTAATCGAGCGAAGTCGAGATTCAACTACCGTTTCGGCTACGCGGTAATCGAGCGAAGTCGAGATTCAACTACCGCGTACCGTCTTTGACACCAGAAGTCGAACCACATCCCCCAACTTTCTGCCAAGATGAAAGTGCAGTGAGTGTTGAGAGGAAAATTAAATGAGTCAGTCTTCTTTAAATCGGAGGTTAACTCAGCTTTTTGGCGTGCTTTTAGGCATTAGTATAGCTGTGTGGGTATTAAGGGGCTTGGGAATACTGACTTTTGTACCAGGTGGAATTATCTGGTTATTATTACTAGGGGCGATCGCTATAGGGATGATTAGTTATGCCCAAAGAACATGGTGGCGTTTTTGATTATACGTAAAAATAAACCAATGTCGAGACAAGCTTTCAAAGAGTCTGCAAATTTCTCAGGATAAAAAAATGGAAAAGTACGTATGTAGCGTCTGTGGTTATGAGTATGATCCAGATGTAGGCGACCCAGATAGCGGTGTAGAAGCAGGAACCCCTTTTGAAGAATTACCAGATGATTGGGTATGTCCAGTATGTGGTGCAGAAAAAGAGGAATTTGAACAACCGGAATTATGAATGCCTATAAAGGTCAACAGTCAATAAGATTATATTTTTGAAATTGCAGCCGTTAAAAATTGTAATTATTGGGGGTGGGGCAGCAGGATTTTTTGGTGCGATCGCATGTGCTAATGTTAATCCGCAAGCCCAAGTCATTTTACTCGAAGCCGGTCAGCAACCACTGGCGAAAGTTCGCATATCTGGTGGAGGACGCTGTAATGTCACTCATGCTTGCTTTGAACCTGAAGCATTGGTGCAAAATTACCCCAGAGGCGGTAAACCTTTGCGGGGTGCTTTTACCCGTTTCCAAGCAAGAGATACAATAAGTTGGTTTGCTCTCCACGGAGTACCGCTAAAAACTGAGGCTGATGGGCGCATGTTTCCGATTACAGATAGTTCTGAAACGGTTGTGAACTGTTTGATGAACACTGCAAAACTATCTGGGGTGGAACTTCGCACTAGGACAGCTGTAACCTCAGTCAAGCGAACCTCTTGTGAGGGGTTTGAGATTCTGCTCAAGTCAGGAGAAACGATAAAATGCGATCGCTTGCTTCTAGCTACTGGTAGTAGCCCTTTCGGTTACAAAATAGCCAGAGAATTAGGACATCAAGTTGAAGCACCTGTTCCCTCTTTGTTTACCTTTAACATTGTCGATCAAAAGCTGCGGGCGTTAGCTGGAGTGAGTATAAATCCTGTGCAGTTGCGATTGTCTGTTGATGGCAAACCTCAATTACAACAAACCGGGCCATTATTAATTACCCACTGGGGTTTAAGCGGGCCAGCCATCTTGAAACTTTCTGCTTGGGGTGCGAGAATCCTACACCAGAGTCATTATCAAGCCACATTATTGATTAATTGGTTACCTCACTTGCACCAAGAACAAGTGCGAGAAAAAATTTTAACAGTTAAACAACAATGGGCCAAGCGAGCGATCGCATTACATCGTGGTGTTGATTTACCCCATCGTCTTTGGCAGTATGCGATCGCTCGTGTCGGTATTACAACAGAGGAACGCTGGTCAGGACTATCTCATAAAACATTAAACCAGCTTGTACAAGAATTAACTCAAAGCAAACATTTAATCAGTGGTAAAGGCGTATTTAAGGAAGAATTTGTTACCTGTGGCGGTATCAACTTAAAAGAAGTCAACTTTAAGACGATGGAAAGTACATTAGTACCTGGTCTCTATTTTGCCGGAGAAATATTAGATATAGATGGCATCACAGGCGGCTTTAACTTTCAAAGTGCGTGGACAACGGCATACCTAGCTGGTAACGCTATGGGGAATAGCTAGTAAGGTACTAGTGGCGTGTCTAGCCTTAAATGTTGCATTAAACCTAACACACTAGAATAGCTCAAACAGTCCACTAGTAGTTGAAACCACGGAGGATTGTGGGCTACCTAGTTTTCCCTGATAAATTCAAATTAAAGTAACAGACCTGTAACAAACTCTACTAAATTACAATTCAAAATCCGTTAACTTAATGAAAGCCATAAATGTAATTCAGGCTACATAAAAATGCGACTAGAGCAGTTGCAAGCCTTTTTAGCGATCGCGGACACCGGCAGCTTTCAGCAAGCAGCACGAAAATGTGGTGTCACTCAATCTACGATTAGTCGGCAAATTCAAGCATTGGAAGCAAATTTAAAAATGGAACTGTTTCACCGAACGAGTCATGCTAAGTTGACTCTGGGAGGCGAACGTTTACTACCCCGCGCCCGCAAAATTTGCCAAGAGTGGGAAACTGCCACCCAGGAAATATCAGATTTAATTGCGGGAAAACAACCAGAACTATGTATTGCGGCGATTCACTCGCTGTGTGCCTTTTACTTACCACCAATTTTGCAAAAATTTTGTCACGATTATCCAGATGTGCAATTGCGGGTGACATCCTTGGGTAGCGATCGCGCCCTCAAAGTCCTTAAAGATGGATTGGTAGATCTAGCAATTGTAATGAATAATCGCTTTTTGACAACTGCTAGAGAAATGGTAGTAGAAGTACTTTATGATGAGCCTATAGAAGTTCTAATTGGAGCCAATCATCCACTAGCTCAATATGAATATATCCCTTGGTCGGAACTAATTCGTTATCCGCAAGTGGTTTTCAAAGACGGTTACGGAATGCAACGCTTAATCCAAGATAGATTTGAGAGACTGGAAGCCAGACTGCAAGCAGCTTTAGAAGTTAATACTTTAGATGCTTTCCGGGGAGTGGTACGCCAAGGGGAATTGATAGCTTTGCTACCTCAATCAGCATTAGTTGAAGCACGTCAAGACCTTACCCTAGCAGTTCGTCCCTTAGCCAGCAATAATAATGGGGCTTTGCCAGATAATTCTAGTTTGACTCGTCGGGTAGTAATGGTAACAACTCAAGACCGTCTCCAAATTCCCCCTATCCAGCATTTTTGGCAACTGGTAAGGGAAAATATACCCTTACAATTTGACCAACAGCGATCGGCTAGTTAAATAATTCGTAATTCGTAATTCGTAATGACGCGACGCTCCTGCGTCGCTAACGCTGACGCTCGTACCTCGCTACCGCTTCGCTAACGCTAACGCTATCGATGACTCGCTACCGCTGCGAAGCGCGTAATTCGTAATTAAAAATAGGGAACAGGGAACAGGAGAGCCACTCCCGTGGGCGACTGGCGATCTTCGCAGCGTCAAGCCTACGGCATAGCTTCGCTGAGAGCGACGTAGGAGCGTCACCCGTTCGCGCAGCGTCTTTGACCGAGGAACGAGGCGCAAGCCCGGCTTCAGACATAGCAGGGGGGAGACAGTCAAAGGAGGGGGGAACAGGGAACGGTTTTTCGTATTTCCTATTGTTTATTGGTCATTAGTCAGTAGTCATTGGTCATTAACTGACAAAGCGCAAAGTCTGAGCGCCGGCTTCCGGCGAACAGAACTTTGTAAGAGAGAACAACTGACAAAGCGCAAAGTCTGAGCGCCGGCTTCCGGCGAACAGAACTTTGTAAGAGAGGACAACTGACACAGGACAAAGAACAAATGAGCAATTTATTTAGGGAATTTCTGCAAAAGGTAGGAAGTGGAAGCCACACAGCCAAAAATTTAACTCGTGATGAAGCAGCTACTGCTATTAAAATGATGTTGCGAAAAGAAGCAACGCCAGCCCAAACAGGGGCGTTTTTGATTGCTCATCGCATTAAGCGCCCAACTGGGGAAGAGTTGGCAGGGATGTTAGATGCCTACGATGAACTAGGGCCAAAACTGCAACCGATCGCCTCTGCAAGAACTGTGATTGTTTTGGGTATACCCTATGATGGGAGAACACGTACTACACCAATTAGCCCCATCACAGCTTTACTACTGGCCGCAGCTGGGCAACCTGTGATTATGCATGGTGGCGATCGCTTACCCACCAAGTACGGTTTACCATTAATAGATATTTGGCAAGGATTAGGGGTCAATTGGACTGTCTTACCATTACCAAAAACTCAACGAGTATTTGAGCAAACAGGCATCGGTTTTATTTACACACCCCAGCATTTCCCCTTAACTAAGGGTATTTGGGATTACCGCGATCAAATCGGCAAACGTCCACCCTTGGCGACAATGGAACTAATTTGGTGTCCTTACGCCGGTGATACTCGCATCATCGCCGGATTTGTCCATCCTCCCACAGAAGGGATGTTTCAGGAAGCTTTAGCGCTAAAAGGGATATCGAAATATACTTTTATAAAAGGACTAGAAGGTAGTTGTGATTTACCACGCGATCGCACTGCAATTATTGGTATATCTTCGCCAACAGCATCAGGGGAGCTAGAACGGTTGCATCTTGTACCGCGTGAATATGGATTTACTACTAAGAATGTACCCCTTGGCAGCCCTGAAGAACTGATCGCGGATATGCACGATGTCTTAGCTGGCAAATCCAACGAACTAATGCAGACAGCCTTGTGGAATGGTGGATTTTACCTGTGGCAAAGTGGTATTTGTTCAGATATGCGATCGGGTATAGCCAAGGCAGAAGAATTATTAACTAGTGGTATGGTAGCTGCTAAACTTCAAGAAATCACTCAGGTAGTCAATTCTTTGTCAACAGTATTTCCATTAACGCTATAAGTTACACATGCTTAAACAGTGAGAACTAAGATATCCGCCTTCTTTGAGAAGTCGGGTATCTGGACACCGCGAATTTTCACAAATTACATAGAATTGCTATGTATCATACCAAATTTATATTCAAATTCAGCAACAGCTTAATTTAGTGTTATCAGAAAACAGAAAATCTTGAACTGAGCGAATTGCATAAATTCTCTGATCAACTCTGATATATCTACAGAAGACTTAACTTCAATTTCTTGACTCTGAATTTACTAATTACAATGAATGTATTTTCCTTCAAATTATTTGTAAGGATACAAATTTATGTTTGAACATGGGTCAAACTAAATCTATTGAACTACTAGTAAATTAGATTGTTTATCTAAAGAGAAAACAAATACTATTTGTCGAAAGCTCACATTAATTTTAATTTTAGAAAGGAAAAGATGAAGGCTACATTACGTCACATTTTAAATTTAAAGAAAGAATACGGCAACCTGCCATTTTTTGATTTTTTACGGGATGAAACATTATCTGCTCGTCAGCGCCTAGAATTTTACCCTTGCATGGCTCCTTTTATCATGAGCTTTGGCGATCTAAATCGCTACGTTATGCGCCAACAGCCAACCTCAGATCAGTATCAAGCTATGGTGAACGAACACTCAATAGAGGACGATCATCACTGGCCATGGTATTTGGAAGACTTTATCAAATTGGGCTTTGATTGCGAAAAAATTTCGCCGACTGAGTATTTAGAGTTTTTCTATAGCGATTGTACAGCAGTGAATCGCTTGTTATCACACAAGCTAGCTCATTTGATTTATGCCTCATCAAGTATCGTGCGTCTAGCTATTATCGAAGCTATTGAAGAAACGGGCAACGTCTTGTTTGAACTAATTGGAAAACTGGCCCAACAAATTGAAGAAGAAACGGGTATTGAGTTGCGCTATTGTGGAGAATTTCATTTTAGTAAAGAATCTGGTCATGCTATGACAAAAGACCATCTGATCATGGCACAGATAGAAATGGATGAAGAACTACGTGCCGAGGCTATTGAAAAAGTCAATTTGGTATTTACTTGGTTTACACAATGGACAGAAGAATTGCTAGCGTATGCCAATTTGAATTTGTATCGGACTGCACCAAGGCAGTTATCAAGCACTCTTGGGCAGACAAAGTAGTACTGGAGCCGGGATCATTGGGTTTGGCTTGCTCTTGTTTTCAGCTAGTACAGTCTTCTTTGTTCTGAGTGGTTCAGTTAATAAAATTTGGCGATCGCATACTACAACTTCTCAATCAATTCGCAGGACTATGCTTGCTTTTGTTCTTAACCAACTGTTAGCTTTTCTGTTAGTATTTGGAATTGGTTTATTGCTGCTGGCTTCATTAATCTCAAACTATGAATCAGTAATATTTTTATATTTCTGCGATCGCTCAACTTTATAAGTATTATTTGATTTTTATCCCAATAATTGATTCATTTATATTCTTGATGGTAAATTTAGTGCTGTTTATTTCGACAACTGCATATTTTTCTGATTGAAACAAAGAACTTAAACTAGCTATGATATCTGCAAGATAGACCTTGGGTAATAGTGGTATTTCTATATTCAGAAAAGATTTGGGTATAGTTTGAAGATTTAAATAGAGTATCCTATCATTAACATACCAAGTACCATTAAATTTATTACCTGTTATCAGTTCTTTAGGTTTATATAAGCTAAATGTTTGAATTTTGGTTTGCTCATAGGTCATATCATCTTTAAATATCATCGAAATTTTTTCCCAAGCCGTTTCAAAACGCCATTTTCCAAAAAGTAAAATCTCGATTTCTGTATCAGAAAGATTATCATTCATAATATATTTAAATTTATTTTGTGATTCCGTTACAAGTTTTTGTCCGAGAAAAAAATAAGTGCATCTGCCAAACTAGCCAAGGCCCCACTCGCCATGCTGCCATTGAAAGGTGTTCTGTAGATGATGAAGACGATTCAAAAGCATGTTGGTCATAGTGTAACCATTTAGCCGGTAGGTGTCCCATTGGTGTGATCGGGGACAGTTGAAAAGTTAGCTGCTCGTAGTCTAACCAGTTTCCCTCTTTTCGCCAACCAAGGCGATCGCCAAGTCTTTTTTCTGTTTCATAATCTACCTTACCACCCATTTCACTCCACATACTTTGTTGAATACTAAAGCCAAAATAACCATAACTGTATTGCTCCCAAAGTTGATCAATGGTTTGGAGATCTTGGCAAGAAAAGTTATCAATATCTTCCTGATAAACTTCATTCCAATAATTCTTACCTATGACTTTTAGCATGAGTTTCGTAGTTTCTATATCTGCTTCTTTCCACTTATGCTGCGCCAGAAGATCCCGCAGTTGAGTACAATCAATATTTTTATTGTTGGGAAATTCTTTTGTAACTATCAATTCATCATGAGTTAGTTCCATTAAACCCGTTTCTTCAACAAAAACAAGAGGTGTTATCGAACCGAGATTTACATCTGCTATTCCTAGTAGTCTTCTTTGATCAACGAGTTGCTGTGATATATAGTTTGATATTAAATCAATTCCCTGATCTAAAGAAATACTATGATCATTTAAATCAAACTTATGGATTTGCCAATCTAATAACTGAGATTCAATAAAAGCATCTTTTAATCTTGTTTTTTTCTGATAACTTATTACCATAAAATCGAGAAAAGTTTCAGAAAATCTCTCATTTTCTATAAAGCTTGGTAAATTGGACTGATACTTCAAAATATTATCTGCTATATTTTTAATATCGCTGACAGTTGCATAAAAATGCTCATCTACTTTTACTACCTCATCTATTAGAGATTGAAATGGACTAAAATAATCTTGTAAAGAATGTTCAAAATTGATTGAAGTATGAGCTATTTTTGCTATTTCCTGACGAATTTTTTTAGCTCTTACTTGATATTCGTAAATTTCTTGATAAACTTCTAAATCTTTAGTTATTTGCTGAACAATTTTTTTTTGAGTTTTTGTATCTTCCGTAATACTTTCAATTCCTTTATTGAGCAGTTTGATTTTTTCGATCATGAGAAAATAGGCGTTGCCCAAAACTAAAACTGCCTTAAAATTTTCTTGCCTCTCCCAGGCTAGCTCATCAACAATTTTCTGATTTTCACTATTCTTTATTTCTAGCTTTTTCCTCTCATCTTCTAAATTCTTGATCTCAAAATACTTACGTTTAAATAGGTTTTTTAAGTTATCTGTTAGTTGAAGCAAAAAATGTTGATAATTATTTTTATAATTTTCCAAAAAATCAATAATATAAGTATAATCCCTAATAAACAATTGGATTTCCTCAAGAATTTCTCCTTGATTCATTGTTTCTTCTCGTTTAATTATTCCTACAAATTTATAATATTTAACTCCTTCTTTAATTAATCTTTGACGTTCTCTAATTTTTTTTTGAAATGTTTTTACTCCCGCATCTTTGAGAACGGGTAGTTGATAAGTTTGTTCGTAAATCTTAATAGATTCGTAATTAATTAGTTGTCTTTGCTGTTTAGTTAGCATGACCTGATGGCATTTCTCTCGTTGAAATAGGATTTAAAGACTAGGGATTATATCGCTTCACTTTAAATTAGCTTTTGTAGTCAATATATAGTAATTCGGGCGTTGCATAATTGCGGGATGATTTATCGGGCTACGCCCCGCTACGCTAACACGCAGAGGCGCAGCGAAAAGTTCTGTTCGCGTAGCGTCTCCGTCAGGAGAAGGAGGGTTTCCCTCCGTAGGAAACTTTTCAAGACAGAGGCGCAGAGAGAATAAAGAGTTTGAGATTTCAATTCATCATATTTCATCCTATGATTCAGCAACGCCGTAATTCGCTTTGATTTTTGAAATTACTTGCGTGGTGCGCGCAGCGCAAGCGCGATCAGCTGAGAGTCGGGAAAAAACCTTTTCGATTGGTACTGAATTTATCAAAGATCAAATAGGAGTCCTAATATTTATCTAAATATTTACTTGAGTTCACAGAGATAGTATACATTAAACTCTTACACAGCAAGCTAGTTTTTAGTGACAACAAATATTAACTGTCTTAACTGTCTTATCTGTCTGAATTTTAAGTAGATGAACTTATACACTTTCTACTTTCTATTTTCTACGAATTACTATAAGGCTCTCCCAGTAAGACAATTGAGCATTTCAATTCTTTAATTAGTTGTGTTGTTACTTGGCTTACGGCTAGTCCGCCTGCTGTACGGTAACGAACTGAACGAAGCACGACTAAATCAAATTGTTGAGCTTCACGAATGATAGTTCTAGCAACATCATCGCCTCTAATTGTTTGAATATTTGTGTTCACTTGTAATTGACTTTTAGCAGCGATTTCGGACAATTGAGAGGCAAATTGTTGTACTAGGGGTGGGGGTGTTTTGCGATCGCCTACATGTAACAGTACCACTTCTGCTTGATTGGTATTCGCCAAAATTTGCGCGAAGCGCACAGCACCTATGGTTTGACGGGTTAAATCCCCTACTGGTACAAGAATTCTTTGAATTGTTGTGGGACTACTCAACAAGCGCGTTACAGCTACTGGACAATGAGAAGACCAAAAAACGCTATCAATGACATTACCAAATAAGCGAGCGCGTAAACCCGTAGTCCGCGACCAACCCATCACGACTAAACCAGCGTTTTGTTCTCGGCTAGCGCGACTAATTCCTAAAGCTACATCATCATCAATGCGAATTGCGGGTGCAACTTCTACATCAAATGTTTGGCTAATTTCTCCAGCTAGCTTGAGTCTTTGTTTACTTTGTTCGAGTGCTGTTACTAGTTGCGGATCATCCATATGAATGTGCGCTCTAGTGATAGCTAATGGTACAATCCGCCCAGATTCATGACTAGCCAGCAATGCTGCCATTTCTATGAGAAAGCGCTGGGTTTGAGGATTGTATATTGGTACTATTACAGTAAAGGGATAGGATTGTTGCTCTGTTGGTTGACTTTCATAACCTTCCCACCAAGTTGCGAGACTATCTGTTTGCAAGTCTGGTTGGGTAAGCTGTAACGAAGTCGCAGACCGCGCTGTGATAATTGGCCCTGCGATCGCAGTTACCAACATCAAAACAATTACACTGTTTAAAACACCCTCATCAATCAACCGATCACCAGCGGGATTCATCGTTTGATAGGCTACTAATGTGGCTGCTAGTGTTGCTGCCACCTGTGGTAGTGATAATGACCACATCGTCAGCAGTTCCGCTGTGTTGTAACGGTAAAGCAGTTTGGCTAAAAATGCGGCTATAAATTTGCTACCAATCAAAGCCACAATAATTACCAGCGTTAGCCAAATTGAACTGAGGGTTTTAAGAAATGCTGGAATATTGATTAATAATCCCATATCTACAAAGAAACATGGGATAAATAATACACTACCGATAAACTCAACTTTTTCTTTAACTGGGCTACGTCCCAGAACGTCATTAACAGCTAATCCTGCTAAAAACGCACCAACAATTTTTTCAACACCAATTACCTCTGCTCCTATAGATGCTAAAAATAATGCCAATAATATAAATAAGAATTGGTTACTTTGTTCATCACCAGAGCGACGAAAAAATTCCTTCCCTGCCCAATCAAACCCAAACAAGACAACAGCAGAATAAATCGCTAATCCCAGTAACAAAGTAGCCAAGCTGAGCGCTGAAAATTCTCCCCTATGGATACCAACACAAATGGCTAATACCAGTAATGCACCCGTATCAGTAAAAATTGTAGCACCAATTGTCACTGTCACAGCTTCATTTGTGACAACTCCCAATCGGCTAATAATGGGATACGCCAATAGAGTATGGGAAGCAAGTAAAGAACCAATTAAGAAAGAAGCATTCCAACTAAAATTAAATAAACGTCCGGCAGCGATACCAGCAATTAGAGGTACTAAAAATGTCAGAAAGCCAAAACCAATTGAGCGATTTTTAGTTTTGCGAAACTGCTCTAGATCAATTTCTAGACCTGCCACAAACATTAAATAAATTTTCCCGATATCTGAAAGTAATTTGATAGTTTCAGATTCAGAATTTAGCAATTTTAGCCCATTTTGACCCAGTACTACACCTGCAAGCAGCAAACCAACCAATCCAGGTAATCGTAGCTTTTCAAAAATCGGAGGTACAGTAAATATTACTGTCAGGAGAATTGTAAAGGCAATAATTGGGCTTTCTATTAGCAAATTCAATACCTTGTGTATTTAATAAAACTAAGTGTTAGCTAAATTTGATGAGATTTTATGTACACCTCAGTTTAACAGGATATCTCAAACAAAACCGCTAACAGCATATACGTAGCGATCGCCTTTTTAGTTCTATCTAAAGAAAGGAATTTTCGCTCTACAGGAACAAATTTAGCCTAATTGTCATTTGTCTAATTCCCCACTCCCCACTTAAAGACTAGACGAATATAGTAAGATTGTCCCAGCCATTGCGAAGCTCCAAACAGCAGCAAATAGCCAGAAATTAGATACATATTTTAACAAAGAGGCTTCTAAGCACTGCTTGACAAAACTTGCTTCGTTGTGTTCTATGAGTCTTTTTGCTTCTAACATCAGCAAACCATGACGAGTTGCATCAGACTGATCTCGAAGCATACTAACTACGTGAAAAACTCCAGGAATCGCTCCTAAAATTACAAACCAGAAAGGGAGCAAAAAAAACCCGTTCCCGATGAAAACTAAAAAAATAAAACTAAAATTCAGTAGGAATAATCCCGTGCCTGTTAATATCCAAAATAGAGCAAATGCCAGCCGAGAAATTGCTAAATAAGAGCGACCAACAGAGTACTTTAAAGCATGACCGCACTGATGGGCAGTAATTGCGATCGCAGACAAAGAACCACCTTCAAAAATGTTTGCGGGTAAGTATATAGCTCCTCGTTTTCCTTGTTTTGGTTTGAAAGTAGCTTTTTGGGATGCTTGAGCTTTTTGCACAGATACCTCATCTAAGTTATTCTCGCTTAAGATGACTCTGGCAACTTCATAGCCGGTTAAGCCACAATTTGCTAAACGGTCTAAGCCGCGTTGTTGGAGCTTATCATGTCGGCTGATTGACCTAAACGATAAAGCAGAAAAAATAATTGCACTGATCACAAACAGATAAAACCAGATTTTCATACTGATATTTTGCAGTATTTTTAACAGTTATCAGTTACTACTGAGCGAAGTCGAAGTATCAGAGTTATCAGTTTTCCAGCAGGAGTGAAACACCACACCATGCGCTTAGCTGTTCACTTTTGAAGGTGGTCAGAACCCCGACTTTTTCAAGAAGTTTGGGTTCTTGAGCCCCGAAAATTTAATGAAACAGACTACTAGGAATAAATTCCCAAACAGTAATGCAACTGGTGTAGAATCTCAGTTTATACAAAAATCAGGCATTTTGAACTATTAAAATGTAATGTTTCCACTCTGATGAAAAACACTGAAACTATTAAGATCAAAAGCATCGGCCTCTAAATATCTACTAGTCTTTGTGAACCATGCCTCTATCGCGCATAGTAACGCTGATTGTTGGTCTAATCCTGATTTTGGGGCTAAGCCTGTGGCTGATTGATTCCCTGTCTCGGCTTTATTGGCAATTGTCTTATTCTCCGCTGTTGGGCAATTTACTGCTGCTGCTGTTGATTGTACTCATAGGAGCCTTAGTTGCGGCCTTCGTCTATTATGTGTTTGTGATTCAGGCTGGAGAAAAACGTTCTCGCCAAAATCGCAAACGTGTAACTGCTGCCCAAATTCCCGCCGCTAAATCTGATGCTGCTTCTTCGACGCTGCAAGCTGTACGGCAACAAGTAGCACAAATTCAAGATGAAGTTGCACGGCAGGCTTTATTAAGTAAATCGCGCGAGATTGAGGCTAATTTAGCACGCGGCGAGCTGCAAGTAGTGGTGTTTGGCACGGGGAGCGCTGGCAAAACTTCTCTAGTCAATGCGATTATGGGGCGGATAGTAGGTCAAGTAGATGCACCAATGGGTACAACTCAAGTAGGAGAAACCTATTGTTTGCGATTGAAGGGATTAGAACGCAAGATTTTAATTACGGATACACCAGGAATTTTGGAGGCGGGGGTAGCGGGAACCGAAAGGGAACAACTAGCCAGAGAATTAGCAACGGCAGCCGATTTACTGTTATTTGTGGTGGATAATGATTTACGGCGTTCAGAATATGAGCCGTTACAGGGGTTAGCAGAAATTGGTAAGCGATCGCTTTTAGTTCTCAATAAGACTGACTTATATACAGATGCAGATAAAGAAACCATTCTCGCTAAGTTACGTCAGCGAGTACGGGGATTTATTGCGACTGACGATGTAGTCGCGATCGCTGCTAATCCCCAAGCTGCACAATTAGAAACAGGCGAACTTTTCCAACCTGAACCAGATATTGTCCCCTTGTTACGCCGGATGGCAGGTGTTTTACGCGCTGAGGGTGAGGATTTGGTTGCAGATAACATCCTCTTACAATCTCTACGACTCGGAGACGAGGCGCGTAAACTCATTGATGCTCAGCGTCGCCGTCAAGCTGATAAAATCGTTGAACGGTTTCAATGGATTGGGGCTGGCGTAGTATCAGTTACACCCATACCAGTAGTAGATTTACTGGCAACAGCCGCTGTCAACGCGCAAATGGTTGTAGAAATTGGTAGAGTCTACGGCTGTGAATTGAACATGGAACGAGGACGAGAGTTAGCCCTTTCCTTGGCAAAAACGATCGCTAGTTTGGGTATTGTCAAAGGAGCAATTCAATTATTAACCACTGCTTTACAACTCAATATCGCTACTTTGGTAATTGGTAAAGCAATTCAAGGTGTGACAGCGGCTTATTTAACCAGGATTGCTGGAAAAAGTTTTATCGAATATTTTCGTCATGACCAAGATTGGGGTGATGGTGGGATGACGGAGGTAGTACAGCGACAGTTTCAGATGAATCGCCGCGATGAATTTATTAAGGCTTTTATCCAAGAAGCGATCGCGCGAGTAGTAAAGCCATTACAAGAGAGTTCCAAAGTGACGGAAGAACAGGAAATAGAGAATAAGGATAACTAATACCAATTCTCTATTGTGTGTACATTTATGGAACTGCTATATAAACCCTAAACAAGTCTAGACATTTACAGGACTTACTTCAATGCGAGCATGGGAGCGGTTATCCCTCAGTAAGCTTTCACGATGAAGCCAACCGTGATAAATTAATTGCTCTATTAACTCCCAATCCCCAAACGCCCGGCTAAAGCAGGAGTTAGAGGTAGAAGAGTTGCAATCATCAAAAACAAAGCCAAAAGACCTAAAGCAGCTCTTGCATCATCGGGTTCGCTAATTTCATTCAAGCTAGGGCGTTCTTGATCCCTTTGTAATAAGAAAATTACGATCGCCCAATACATGGCAAGCACATTACCAAGAGACACCAACGCCAGTAAAATTAAAGTTGCTAATGTCGCCCGACTGGCAGTTTTACGTCCATAAATCGCTTGTACAATGCGCCCTCCATCTAATTGTCCCGCAGGCATCAAGTTTAAAGCGGTGATTACTAATCCCAGCCAACCGATGATTACAAGGGGATGGACGCTAACTAGGGGCGACTGCAAAGCAGAACCAAGAACAACTCGTGCTAAGCTGCCTACCAAAATCGAGCCTTGAAAAAATTGATTAGGCAATTGAAATAAACTACCTGGATGGGAAAGCAACAAGCCAGTCACCAGCATCAGCAAAGAAACGATTCCCCCTGCGGCTGGCCCTGCTAAAGCGATATCAAATAAAACTTTCCGATTGGGTAAAACTGATTCAAAACGGGTAATAGCACCAAAGGAGCCAATTTGCACCGCAGGTAAAAAGAACGGCCAGCTCAAACGGATTTGGTGACGCCGCGCCAGTATCCAATGACCAACTTCGTGAGCTATTAAAATCGTTAACATTCCACCACTGATAGGCAAAGCCTCTACAAACCGTGCTGGATTAGCAAAGAAATCAAAATTCAGCAGTAATCCCCCAGCTTCTAGGCTTGTGGCAATGGTTGCTATCAACAGGATACCCGCAAAGACTTTTTGCGGTAACTGCATTTGCGGTGGATAATTACGGCTGGGTAGGACTATTACCACAGGTTTACCATCTACGTTTTCCACTAAGAATAGGCGATATTGCTCCCCTAAGCGTTCTTGCAAACTCGTGCTAAGACGGCTATAAACCTCCTGTGGTTCTCCTCGCAGATTGCCTTTAAAAATTGCTCCTTCTTGATAGGCGATGGTTTCTGTGGCAAAAAATGTATCAATACCGAAAATACCTTTAATGGTGTTTAAATCATCTTCTGGTATTGGCAGTACGTTAGGTTTGAGTTCTGTAATTACTGCTGGTTGTGGGGGATTTGTTTCCAGTGAGGCGTTAGCGTTGAGCTTTTCTGTTGCCCGTTGCCTGAGTATGGCATCTTGCCCAGCTGCGCGTAACTGTCTGCCCAAATATATATACAATCCAGCCGAAGCCACCAACAGAAATAGTATCCCTACTATATTGATGTAAATCCCGGCGGCAAATAATCCGAAAAACAGCAACCAGGGAGTCATTAACACTACCGACTGTAACCAAGCCAGGATTCCCAGTTTACCAAAAGGTCTGGCGCGATAAAAGCCCCAACCCAAAATGCTGAAAGCCACTAGCACGATGGCTGCAACGATAGAAGTTTCTGATAAAGTAGACATATCCAAACCTTCGCTATTGAAACCGAGCCAGAACAAGTCCGGTATTGCAGATATATTATTAATCTATAACGCCATTTGCAATCTGCTCAAATTGGTATTGCGTTACTAACAAAGGGAACAGAGAACACAGTAAGCTAATAATCATTCAAATTGCATCCCCGCGTCTCCCCTTAAGCGCGTCCTCCGAAGTTTGCTCAACGGGGGGAACCCCCGCACGCAACTTCTCTTTGCGTCTTTCTGAGGCAAAGGATTATGCAAGTTAAAGGCAGATTAGCTTAGTAGGGTGTGTTATCGCCAAGCGCCCCACTATCCAATATATTTGGTGTGCTAGGCCTAATTTCCATAACGCACATTACCAAATGAATACTTGTGTAGTGACGCTTGTATCCGCCCACGCGGAAGAAACGGGCGATTGATTTGCTGAATGTGCCTTACGGTAGGCGAGATAAGTGAAGCTTTCAATTGGCCCTAGCAAGGTTTTATCTTTTCTTATCGCTCTTGATAATTTGCGTGCGATCGCTATAAATCGGGTAATTAGACGGAAACTTTCTATATAATATCTAAATCTGGGTATTAAGTGGAAAAATTTGCATAAATATCCTAAATCGGGTAATTAAGCAGAAAGTTTCCGTCTAATAAATAGTTAAACTCTTAACAAGAATGAGGTTTATATTATGGCAGTTAAGTTTTTGACTCAAGCAGATGGAAAAGGATGGACTCTTGTCAAACGAAGCAGGGATAATCAGCAAGTACAGTTACCCCACTATTTGAAGGTGAATTACTTGAGAATGGAGAATAATAGAGATTACTTTATTCCTTATGAAAGTCTTGACCATAAAGATACCGAGTTTAGCGTGACTCGTAAGTCTGATGGATCGTCTTATTTAGTGGATGGACAACACCTTCCATCTGCAACAGTAATTTTTAATCCGAAAACAACTCACCTTTGGTATGGAACTGGATCATATCAAGTTGGGCCGATTTGGGCTGTCTTTACTCCAAATCCAGACTTGCCGGATGGCACCTATGATTTGGAAATTCCAGATTACCCGCATGTTGAATTTGGAGACGCATACCTCGCTCAAACTCCGTATGCAAGATGTTGGTTTCGTATTCGTAAAGGAGGAGCAAATACTTTGGATACTCGCTTCCTTCATACTGGCAGCGTTTCAGATGGATGCGTGACTGTTAAGGATGTTCCATACTGGACAAAAATTTATAATTATCTATTCAATCATCGTAAAGGTGATGGGTTAAGTGTTGGAACTATCATATTCAATAGGTATTATGATTAAAAATTCAAATAAATGTTACAGCTTAGTTCTGCTCATGGGTTGCCATGTCATCCTGCTTTTAAGTGCATGTACTTCAACTAAGCTCCCGACACAATCGGCTCAGAACAATGATCAAAAGGTAACGCAAAGTTCCTCTAGTGGAGAAAAAACTAGTAATTCAAAAAGCCTACCTTATCAAGGAAACTTACTAGATGTAGATGGTCTTTTGAGTCAATTGAAGAAAACTGATGCCAATTTGGAACTGCAATCAAAAAGGCTTCTCAAAGTAGCTTTAGATGCACAAGCAAATAATGATTGGGGTGCAGCAGCTAAAGGTTTTGGCGAATCAATAGCATTCATGCCTACTAACGAGGCTCTTTTAGGCTATGCTATGTCTCGGAGCATGACAAATGTGCATACAGTCGATCCAAAAGAATCATTGAGTACAAAGCTTCGTAACTTTCAAGAGGCAATTAAGATTTATCAGGTTGCGATTGAATTCAGTCAGCGGGCTAATAAACCTTTGTCAAATGAGCAAAGACAATTAGTCAAAACTAATGTTGCCTGCTTAGAATCTTTTCTTCAGTCACCCGATCCCAAGGCAGCAACATGTAAACTTGTTGCTGATGCGTTGAAAGCGAGCAAAATTAACTAATTTAGGGTACTTGATGTAGCATTAAACGAGGATGACTGTCTGATTAGAAAAGATAATGCCTCACAAAATTTTGCAGTATTGCGTCAGATAGCAGTCAATATTTTAGGTCAACAGAAGCGCGTTAAGCTTGGTATCAATGGCATTTGAGGAACGTAGACGCCCGGAGGGCGGCTTCCTGCAGGGTAAACCCAACACCGAGATCAATGTTGGGTTTCGCTTCGCTCAACCTAACCTACAGCTATTACACTATTTTAGCCTTGCCACGCCACTAGTGGACTACATAAATAACCTCTAACTACCCGAAAAGAAGTTAGGAGTTTCAAGAATTTTGCACTGAATTAATATTAAGATAAAAAAGGTATACGCAGTTGAAGAAATCAATCCTGTCAATAATTCTTTTTTGAGATCGTGTTCTTGGGACTGTTTCTGGAAAACATCAATTGCACCTGCTTGCATCAAGAGAATACCAATAATATTAGATAGCCAGTAACCAACAATGACACCGGGCATAAGTAACTTAGAAGCAAAAAGGCTACAAATATAACCGAAAAAATAAGCTATAGGTAAATTGAATATTAAGTCATTCCACCAACACAACGGTGACAATAAATATCCAATAACCAAAAAAAATCCGCCTCTAAGCTTCTGCAACAGAGTTGTAGGTAAGCTATCTGTAGCTTGCAACAATGACTCTTGACCTTTTTTTTCAGTACCAATCATAAACACATAAATTCTATCAACTTACCGTACTTTAAAATAAAAGCTCACAAAAGTCTAGTTTGACTGTCTCCCCATTGCTAAAGCAAGGGGATTGTTTCACTGTCCGGCGAAGAGCGAGCGGACGGAGCTACACTGAGTATGAGGTCTGAATCTCAACCCAATGGGCGCAGCCATAACGCCAACTACGGGGATGTCCATGCATCCCAGATACTTTTTGCGAATGTTGATTGCTCCCACGCCATCACGATGAAACCTGAAGCCGCAGCGACATTTGTAGAGGCGGTTTTTAGGTTTGTGGCGTTTGCCGCACGATGGACACGTCTGAGTGGTATACCGCTCATCAATCAACTCGACCCGCATCCCCAGCTTTTCAGCCTTGTAGGTAAGCATCTGCCGAGTCTGCCCGTGCAACATTTGATGAATCTTCTGATTCGCTCTGTTGCCGTAATCGACAGACGAACGTATGTCTCGAATGTCGCCAATTACAACGGTCTGAACGTTTCTAGATTTGAACGTTGAGACAAGTCTGGTAGTCTGCTTGTGCTGAATATCTTTGATCTGATTGTTCAGCTTTGCCAATTGCCGCTGTTTGGAGCGGACTAACCGCTTGCGACGATTGGAGCCGCGCTTCATCTGATCGATGCGGCTTGAAAGCTTTGCCTTGAGACGGTTCTGATACTGCCGCTTGGCTCTCAGCGCCCGCCCATTGAGGATATAGGTTTGCTCCCCATCGTGAGCAACCGCTAGATGTATTTCTCCCATGTCTACAGCCGCCACAATGCCATCAAAAACAGCGACAGGTTCAACGGTGGCATAGCAAGCGCGGATCTCGTATTGCTTGCCATCCCAGCCCATCTCTACTAATTTGGGCACATAGAAAGCCCAATCAATGATCACAGGCTCATTGCCCTGTCCGTTAGATAGGCGTAGCTTGCCGTCTTTGACCTTGATGGCTGAAGATTTCCACTGCACTTTGTAGAACCATTTGCGGCGGCGTGGCGGGCGAGCGTCTTGATCACTCTTGCGACGTTCCCGCCATGATTTAAGCGAGGCAAAGAAGTTCTGCACCACTGCGTCGGCAGAGTGAGCATGAAGACGATTCTCTGAATCATTGGGTAGCCAGCGCATAAGCGATGAAGGCTTGAGCCACAAGTCCTGCTTGCGGACTGTGCGCCAAAAGCTAACCACCGTCCTTGAGTACAACTCGCCAGCAGCACGGCTCAGATTTTGCATCTGCTCTGTATTGCCAATTTTGAGTTTTCGGACGGTGTAATTAGACATTCTTCTGATTTTCGATGTACTGCTTTTTTCACTGCGGCTAAAGCCCCCTATCGGCTTATTCCCATGTCTGAAGCCAGGGGCTTGCGCCTCGTTCCTCGGTCAGACAGAAGCGTTAGTTTGAATTTTGAATTGATTCATCACTGTTCCCTGTTAAGCGTTCCCTGTTCCCTTTCACAGGTATGCTCCTAGCAAGCTGTAAATCAAAGCCGTCAAGACTAACGCAGTAATGGTTACGTAAATCCAGTTTTGTTGTTTGACAAACACTACTAAAGACACCACTACACGTAAAATCGGTGTGGCGATGAGTAGTAAAAGTCCTAACTGAATTATTCCCAGATCATTACCAGATAAGGCTGTTGTTATGACACCACCAAAAGAGCGAAACTCGGGTGGTTCACCATGAAAAAACTGGTATTGAGTAGGTTCTGCTCCGTGACGTAACAGATAAAGTATACCGCCTAATAACACAACAGCACTGACTAGCAAAACACTATATTTCAGTAAATAACTTAATAAAATATCGAGTAGATGTGGGTTTTGCAATAACTGCGATTTTTTGTTTTTAGTGTCTGAAGTTTCTAGACAAGGCTGAGTTAATGTGTCTATGTTAGAGCCAACATTTACTGACTGTAATGGTAAAGTTGCTATCAGCGCATTTTTTTCATCTAAATTTTGGTTCATAAACACCAATTAAATCCTGAGTGATTTGTGAACACGTTCTCAAATTCCTGGTTTTTATTGAACGATTGTTCGCCCTGGGGTGAATAGTTTTGTACTAACCCAAAAAATCACCAAAAAGAATTTTTTTTACCTTACCATTATCAATGGTGAAATTAAAGTATATAGGGCTAGTACTATCAACTTCATAATTAAAAATATTAGTATCGGTTGATTGAGGGTTTCCATATATTTTTATTACTTTTGCAACACTATCGCCTACTTTGACGCCATCGATAGTAATATATTTAGAACTATTAGCTTCTATTTCATACACAAAAAATTTATTTGTGGGTTTAACATCTTCAAGTAACTTAACTGTTAAACCTCTATATTGAAGAGTTCTAGTTTTACCAGCTATTTCTTCATAGCCATTTTTGATACTAAGCGGCTTACCTAAAATTTTTCTGACTTGCTGCTCAGACATTGAGAGATTTATACCACCTATTACTAGACGATTGGCAGGTATTGTTTTTGATTGTGTAGTATTCTGAGAAATTTGATAATTAGTAGCTAAAGCTTGAACATTTAATGGTTGTCCAAATAAAGATATCAAGCTTAAAAAAGTTCCAATAATAATTAAATTTTGTGGGAAGTGAGCTTGACTATGAGAGTTAGATAGTAGTTTCATTTATTAAACTCTTTTAAATTTCAATAGAAAACTGTAGCTATACAATGAATAAGGGAACAGGTTTTCTGATTTCCTGTCCTCTCTTAAAGCCCTCCAACGATAGCCTGATAAACCATTTTCAATGCCATCAATACTAACACTAGGCTAAAGACAATTCTTAATAACTGTGTTTTCGTATCAATGAGAACTCTTGCCCCTAAAAAAGCACCTGGTAATATTCCTAACATCACTGGCATGGATAATCCTGGGTCGATATAACCACGGTTGAGATAAACTCCTGCTGAAGCCGCAGCAGTCACACCAATCATAAAATTGCTAGTAGTAGTAGATACTTTGAATGGAATTCGCATAACTTGATCCATCGCTAAAACTTTAAATGCGCCTGAACCAATACCTAGCAAACCGGAAATAATACCAGCGATAAACATTACAGAAAATCCACCTAAAACTGTATAAGCTTGGTAGTTTATTATACCTTCTGCCATAGGGTAAGAGCCATTAATTTGCAGGTAGTCAGCCAGAGGATCAGCTATATCGTTCTCTGGATTTTGTTGCTTTGGTTGTTGAGAAAGGTATGCAGAATAAAGTAAGACAATTGCTAACACAATGGTCAATACTTTAACAGTAACAAACATTGCAATTAAAGCACCCAATATAGCACCAATAGTGGTTGCAACTTCTAAAAACATTCCTAAGCGTAAATTTGCTAAGCCTTTTTTAATATATGTGGAGGCAGAACCTGCACTGGTAGCAATTACCGAAACTAAGGAAGCTCCAACAGCATAGCGAATATCAACGCCAAAAACTGAAGTTAATAGAGGAACAACAATAACTCCACCACCTAGCCCAGTCAATGCCCCAATAAAACCAGCAGTGAACGACCCAAGCCAGACAAGTAAAGACAATTCTAGGATGTTCAATTTTCAGACCTCGTGCCGCAATGATGATGGGGGAGTGGGGAGTGGGGCGAAGAAAGTGTTTGTTTTATTCATAGCAGATGGCACGTTTCTAATGAAAAGAAAAGTATCTAATCTTAATTCATATGAGATACACTCTAACCCCTATTGCTGTTCTTCAGGAAGCAACTTTGTTTCACTCGCTTGCTGGTCGCTGACAATATTTGCTGGTTTTAGATGGGGCCTGATAATTAAACTCACGCCAATTGCCCAAGCGATCGCTACCATCCAACCTGCGATAATATCACTAGGAAAATGAACTCCTAAATATAGTCGCGTCCAAGCAATAGCTAATATATAAACGCCACCTAAAATCACCACCAACCAGCGCCAGACACTCCCCCAAGTCAAAACTAGCAAAATTGCCATCAATGTCATACTCGTCATCGCATGACCACTGGGAAATGCATAACTCGATTCCGGTGCAACTGAGTCCCACAGATGAGGGCGTACTCTGTGCCAAAATTCTTTTGCGGTGCGGTTAATAACTGCACTGCCAGCAGCAGTAACGATGAGATAGGTGAACGATCGCCAGCGACGTTGTAATAGTAAAATGATTGCGATCGCGCTTAGGATGGGTAACACAGTCCAAAACGAACCAAATTTTGTGAGTATCGCTGCGAATACACTCAACTGTGGCTGTGTTACAGAATGAATCGTTACCAAAATCGGTAAATCCCAAGGAAAACCACCCTCATTGTGTCTGACTTCTAGCGCCAGCAACCCAAAAATTTGTAGCGGTAAGTATATCCCCACAAACAGCACTAACAAAGAAGACCAATGGGTTGTGAGCAATTTTTGCACAAATCCTACTGGTTTTTGTAGCTTTTGATTGTCGTTGTTGATTTTTTCTAACTCTGCCATATTGAATACGGTATTACGCTTGTTTTAATGTAGTTTTTCAAAACACCGCGATATATTCTCTCACTGAAGTATAAATATAGCTTAAATCAGGCTTGTAGAAGTAAATAGGCTAGACAAAAAGTATATATTGTAACCAAATATTTTTATTCTCGCATATATCTATGGACTTTTAGGATTTTTAAGATTAAAATACGGTAAGCCGATCAGATTTTAGGATTTTGTAGAGAATTTTAAATAAATCGGTCAAAAGTTGGAGTTGCAGGAGACAGTCTGCACAACAGCGTTACAGTCAGCCTTTTGATTTCAGCTAGGCCGTATTTACAAAACCCCGGTCAAGGACAGGAGTATGGACTTTTTATTGTTACCTATCTTCAGCTTTTTAGTTGGTATTACTGTTGGTTTGACAGGTATTGGCGGCGCTTCACTGATTACGCCAATGTTGATATTTATTTTTCAAGTGCCTCCGGTAGTAGCAGTAAGTTCTGACGTTGTAGCGGCTACTCCCATGAAACTCGTTGGCAGTATCAAACATTGGCAGCAACAAACCCTCGATATACAGGTGGTAAAGTGGCTAGCTTGGGGGAGTGTTCCAGGTTCTTTGCTTGGGGTAGGAATGCTGCACTTGATTAAACAGAATGGAGATTATGACCTGAACAACATTATTCTTCGCTTGTTGGGTATGACAATTCTGTTAGTCACAGTTTTGGCATTGGTGCAAATGTTGCTGTTAACTATCTTCCCCAAATTTAAATTACCTGAACTTCCCAAATTTGACTTAAATACTAAACTAGGACGCTTGCAAAGTATATGTATAGGAGCATTTTTAGGCTGTATTGTAGGTCTAACAAGTGTTTCGTCTGGCTCAATGTTTGCCTTAATATTGATTGCATTTTTCCGTTTAGATGCACGTAAGTTAGTTGGTACAGATATTTCCCAAGCAGCAATTTTATTACTATTTACCTCTATTGGACATCTTACATTAGGAACTGTTGATTGGAGTTTAGTATTACCAATATGGATTGGCTCAATCCCAGGAGTATTACTAGGTGCTAAAATTTGCCAAATTACACCGCAAAAACCATTAAGATTTATTATTTACTCTCTGTTAATGATGGCAAGTTTAAAATTAGTTTATTAAAGCAAGAATTTTACCTCTCATTGTGTGATTAATGTTCGCAGAGACTCCCAGACGGTAGCATAACTACTAACATTTTTTATACAAATAATCTCTAAAATATCAAGTTTCAACAATGCAGATTACATAATATATGTTCAATCTATTAAAAGAGTGAATTTATTTAATAACTTATGACAAAATAACCTCTATCTGGGGAACGATTTAGTCGATAAACCAAATGGAGTAAAAATATTATGCTAAACCACATGGAAATTGTGTTCTATGAAACTCAATGATTTGATGAAAAATCTCTCAGTTGTAGGACGTTGGATAGCTACTACTCTATTTTGTGTATCAGCGATCGCTTTTGTTTGGCAGGGTGCGTTTTTCTCGAATACCTCAGCTATGGCTGATACTACTGCAAACCTGACCATATTAGCAAACGCAGGCGATAAAGTCCAAAATAAAGCTAATGAAGATGCTGGACGAGCCAAGAATTTCATTCGAGATACAGCAGATAAAGTTGAGCGAACTGCAAAGAAAAACGCCAGTAAAGTTGAACAAGCAACCGATGACAATGGTAGTTTTGTTGAGCGCAAAGCCAAAAAAGATGCAGCTCGAATTGAAAGAAGAGCAGAGGAAGATTCTGCTCGGACACAAAAAGCAGTAGACAACACAAAAAATGCTGTTGAACGTACTGTAGATAACATCAAGGATGCTTTTAGCAAATAGAAAATAAGGAATACGGAAGAATCTTTTCTGGTGTTGCATACTTGCAGAATGATTTAGCAACTAATAAAAATTCTTCCTTTGCTTTCCCTGTTTGTTCTCATTCGTCCCGCTGTTTTGTATTGCAAAACAGTGGGATTATTTTTGTTTCGTGCATTGATTATGATGGGTAAATCTGCATTCATCCCCGTTAAGTAAATTCGCTGTAACGTTTACCCACTGGACAATTCAGACAGTTTGTTTCATCACATAAACGGCAGATAGTCAAGGCACTGTCCTTCGTTTTTGTCAGGGACAACAAGATTTGGTTACTGATGCGGCACAAATGCAAGCGGTCTTTTGAGGATAGGGAAACAATAGCTTCCTCAAGTGCCAAGAGCCGCGCTTGATGCATCTTGCTCACCAGAGCTTCACCTTCTTGGGTCAATTTTAGTTCCACAGTTCTGCGATCAATAGAGCCGCGCTCACGGAGAATTAATCCTTGTTTCTCCAGCCGCTCTACAAGCCTTACTGCACCTGGATGCGACATCCTAAGGGCGCGACGTAACTGTTCAATCGGTATCCCAGGTGCATGTCTTACCAAGCAAAGAGCCTCAGCAGCCGGCCCTGCATCATCGATCATTTGCTCCACCGACTGGGCAACCGAATCTGTCAAAGCAAGAGCCAAAGCCCCCACTACATTCGCAAGGTTAGTGTTTTCCATACCTCAATTATATGCGTCATGCATATTGACATTAAGTAAATCTGATGGTTATTATATGCTTCAAGCATATACTGAAGTTCTCCATGATCCGACCTACAAAACCCGAAGATGCAGCAGCGCTGATTGCTGTAGCCAACACAATCGGTTTCGAGCCGAACGAACTCGAGGATCTTGGCAAAATGCTGGCTAAATACCTCGGTGGCAACAGCGACAGCGATCCCTTTTGGATCACCGACGACGATGACGAAGACGGGCCGGTGGGGGTCGCCTACTGTGAGCCTGAACGGATGACCGATCAGACGTGGAACCTACAATTGATCGCCATTCGCCCCGATCGCCAGGGACAAGGACGCGGTGGAAAACTGCTGCGCTACGTTGAAGAAACTTTGAAGGCGCGGGGTGGGCGAATGCTACTGGTGGAAACGTTAGCGAGCTTCGAGCGCACACGGGCGTTTTACGCAAAGTGCGGCTACGATGAGGAGGCTCGTATCCGAGACTTCTACACAGCGGGCGCTGATAAGATTGTGTTTCGTAAAGTGTTGAATACGGACTAGGTCACACTAACCCATGAACAAGTGTTGGTTCAGAAGTGGAAGGCTTGCAAAGTACTTCACGAATGCTTTGAGATATATGTATTGTTATTAACATTAAATTATATTAGTACCAACCTATGTTGTTAAGTACAACGAGGTGATGGCATTATACCCCCTCAAATACAGCTTGATGGAAGTATTGAGCGTACCCCCATATAGGACTCATATTTGATTTTTGAAAAAAATTCAGTACACCTTTAACTTCCTTCTTTATTTGTTCCTTGTTAAGCGTTCCCTATTTCCTCCTTATTGGCAATAAAAGTGCATTCAAAATTCCAAAAAAGCACCAAAGACTGCTGCTTTTATAAAGCTATCTACTTCAATATTTAAAGGCAATCTAGAAATAATCAAAAAGCTTCAATTTGTAATCAACCAAGTAAGAATAATATCAAGCATAAATAATTTTTATCAATAATTAAACTGAATATAGATGTAATTTTTGATATTAAGTAAGTTTAATTTGGTAATTATTATATATTAACACAAATTAGCTGCTTATAAAACTATCTTATAGTCTATTCCCTTTGGTGTATGTCTGTAAAAGATAAGCAAAACTACCGACAGATATACCCTAAGTTTTATTTTGCTAAACCTGTAATTAAAACCTTGTAAATAATCGAGTTTAGATAAAGCGCGGAAGATGCCATTTACCTTGAGATCAAAAATCAGTCTGAAAATAGATAAAAAAAGGTAAATAATATGTATTTGGGTCAATTAGTGCCAATAAATTTAATAGCTCATAGAAAATTTCATCAGCTAACCCGGAGTGAAGTTAAACAAGAGCAACTACAATCAAAAGAGTTAAATATATCCGATTTAGCAATATCTTTGTCTCCTGTTGGCTTTGTCTTTAGTTGGGTATTGTTTTTCCTAATATTGCGGAAAATTAGGATATATTTAGATAATAAGATGGTTTTTTCAGTTAAAGGTTTACACAAACTTCCCTGTAAAAACTGTAGATTTTATTCAAAGAATCATTATCTTAAATGTGCGGTACAACCTTCTATCGTTCTTACAGAAGAGGCAATGAATTGCTCTGAGTATTCACCCAATAAGGGTAAATTTTTTCCTAAAGATTTCTTTAAATAGATATTGGGAATTGGGAATGGATGTTTGTTCTCTCTTATCCCCCCTACTTCCTACCTCTTATGGCTAGGTTTTTTAGATTTCGCGTTGCTATACCCATACCAAAATCAGCTGCTTGAGAAAGTCCTGGATAGTTGATAGGAAATAAACCAGTTGTTAAGCGTAATTCGTAAGTATTTATTCTCTTTCTACCCTCTACTCCCTACTCCCTATTCCCTTGCAAATGCTTATGGAAGAACTGCGTGAGTTTGTGCCAGGCGTCTTCTGCTGCTAGGCGATTATAAGAAGAACGCTCATTGCAGAAAAAGCCATGGTCGGCATCGGGGTAAACTTGCAATGTGTATTCTTTGCCCAGTTGTTGAAATCGAGACTCGATTTGTTTAACCCGTTCGAGAGGAATGAAAGGATCGACACCACCAAAGAACAAGTGTACAGGGACTGTGATGTTTGTCACCGCATCGATCCACTCATCCCAAACCATACCGTAGAAAGGAGCAGCGACGGCGATCGCATTTGAAAACTTGCAAGCGGTAAGAAAGGTTAGTCCACCGCCTAAGCAAAACCCAGTCACGCCGACTTTATCAGGTGATACATCTGGCTGTGACTTTACATAAGTCAACACCGCGTCAATATCTTTCTCTACAGATTCCATTTCCAGGCGATACATCATCGCCATTGCTTGCTCAACTTCATCATAGCCAAACTTATTATTTGGTAACTCGCGGTAGTACAAATCTGGTGCAAGTACCACATAACCCTTATTGGCAATTCTATCTGCTACATCTCGGATGTGCGATGTTAATCCAAAAGCCTCCATCAAGAGGATAACGGCTGGCTTGTGGATACTCTCACCAGGTGTAAATAAAAAAGCGGGCATCTGTCCATCAGGTGTAGGAATCATTACCTCTGTCTGTTTAATTTGCATATTACCGCTTCTATTTGTTGGGCTTATCCTATGAAAACATGATAATTGCCTAGTCCTAATTCATAATAATTTCACGATTCTCCAGTATTTTTACTGTTTACACAAAGTTTTCATCAATTTTTCTGATAACTTCTCCGCAATCCTACCAATTTAGTTTACTAGTTGGGTATATGACTATGTAATTTACACATGCCCAACTTGATGAAGCGATCGCATCTTGTCAAAATCGCCATAATATTTCTATTCTCTCTCGGCAGCCTTGGTGTTGTTGGGGGCAGTTTTTTATTGAGAAAAGCCTTTAGTAGCACTAGTGAGTCTGAGGTAATCACTGATATTTCCCGCTATCGGGAAATACGCAATCAATTGTGGTCTAACAATGAACAGTTAAAACATTTTCCTAGTGATATTTCTACTGATAATAAAAGTGCAAGCATTGCTTATTCTCCTGGCTATTTTCAAGTGAGAGTCAAACAAACACCAGAAAAAATCCAAAAGTTACTAAAACAATATAAAAATATTGCCAAGCATAAATATAGAGGTGGTGATACAAATGACCACATTAACCAACCTCATGGTGTACCAACAACTTTCTTTTATACCAGCGATTCTGATGAAGAATCTTTTCCCTCTACCTATGAAATCTTAGTATTAAATGCCCAAGATAGAGGTAGATCTGGTTTTAAATGGAATCATGGAAATAGTTATGGTGTAGCAATTGATAGTTCAGCCTCAGAAATTGTCTACTGGGCTGAACAATGGTAAATAAAGCAGGAAATGGTGAATAAAGAAAGTTTCATATCTATCGAATCTGCCCCTGTACTGTCGGTAAAATGTCTACAAATTATGGACATTGAAAATAAAAAGTTTAGTAATTAGTCTGTATTATGAACTAAATGAAAAACCTGATACAGTTAACTTTTGTTCGATAATACAAATCGTAATGACTAAATCAAGCAGTGGAAAGTTTACAAACAATACTAAAAAGTCGGTGGAATTAGAAAGTTTAGCGAAATGCTCTGCCATAGACTTACTAAATGAAGTTGATTTTTTAAGAATTGCTGCAAGCTTGAAGCAGGAGCAAAAACGGAAAACAACATTAGGACAGTTTTTGACTCCCGCTCCTGTAGCAGAATTAATGGCTGGAATGTTTAATGAAGTTAATCTTTCTCAAATATCTCTACTTGATGCAGGAGCAGGAACTGGTTCATTACTAACAGCTTTTGTAGCTAAACTCTGCAATAAGCAGTATCCTCCAGAAAATTTAGATATTATTGCTTATGAAATTGATCCTTTTCTAGTCGAATATTTGCAACATACATTAAAACTATGTGCGAAAAGATGTCAAATAGCAGGGATTAATTTAAACTATGAAATCAGAGAAAAAGACTTTGTTGAAGATGCTGTTAAACTTCTTCGGCCTAGTTTATTTGATAGTTCTCAGAATTTAAGATTTACTCACGCTATTATTAATCCCCCATATTTAAAAATTAACGCTCACTCTCAGGTTCGTATATTGTTACGTTCCTTGGGTTTAGAAACTAGCAATCTTTATACTGGTTTTATAGCTGCTACATCTCTACTTCTTCAATCAGGAGGAGAACTTGTAGCTATTTCACCTCGCAGTTTTTGTAATGGGCCATACTTTAAAGATTTCCGAAGAATGTTTTTACAAATGATGGCTTTAGACCAGATACATCTTTTTGAATCCAGACAAGAAGCTTTTAACGATGAAGTTTTGCAAGAAACAATTATTATTCATGCTATAAAACAGAAACAAAAATTTGATAATGTACTAATTACTACAAGCATAACCGCTGATGATGACTTTATTATGTCTAATTCTTTAAATTATAAAGAGGTAGTTCACCCAGATGATCCGCAGCAATTTATTCATATTGTTCCAGATACATTCAGTCAGCAGATAATTCAACAAATAGCAAATTTTAATTGTACGTTAGAAGACCTGAAATTAACGGTTTCAACAGGACGCATTGTGGATTTCCGTGCAAGGGATTTTCTACGTTTAATACCAGATAAAAATTGTGTTCCCTTAATTTATCCAGCCAATTTATCTGAGGGATATATTAGATATCCCACAATAACTAGAAAACACCAAGCTTTAGTACATACAGAGCAAACAGCATCACTGCTAGTACCGAATGAACATTATGTTTTAGTTAAACGCTTCTCTACAAAAGAAGAAAAAAAACGAGTGGTTGCTGCTGTATATGATGCTGACAAAATTTGCTATTCATGGGTAGGTTTTGAAAATCACTTAAACTATTTTCATAATAATGGAAAAGGACTTCATATTAACTTAGCACGTGGTCTTGCAGTCTATCTAAACTCTACAATTATAGACACATTTTTTCGATTGTTTAATGGACATACTCAGGTTAATGCAACTGATTTACGAAATTTAAAATTTCCTAAAATAGAACAGCTTATATCTTTAGGAGAACGAATTGAAGAAAATTTTCCTTCACAAAGAGAAATTGATCGGTTTATAGAAGAATTAATAAGTATGAATAGTCAATCCGAGAATAGCGTTATCACAATTAAAAATCGTATTGATGAAGCACTACAAATATTAAGTCTCTTAGGATTCCCACGATTACAACTTAATGAACGTTCAGCTTTAACTCTTCTTTCTTTAATTGGACTAAAGCCAAATGATTCTTGGGAATCAGCTTCATCTCCATTAATGGGTATTACCCCGATAATGGAATTTATAGCGCAGCATTACGGTAAAAAATATAAACCTAATACGCGCGAAACTGTGCGTCGCCAAACAGTTCATCAGTTCTTAGATGCAGCCTTAATTGTTTCAAATCCAGATGCTCCTGAGCGACCTATTAATAGTCCAAAAACAGTATATCAAATTGAAGAAAGTGCCCTTGAATTATTGCGTACCTATGGAACTACTGAATGGGAGAAAACCCTTCGTACTTACCTTTCCTCAATTGAAACTTTGAAAAAACAATATGCTCAGGAGAGAGAATTGTTACGTATACTTATAATATTTGAGGGAGAAGTAATCACTTTATCACCAGGCGGACAGAATATTTTAATTGAAAAAATTATTAAGGAATTTGCAGAAAGATTTACTCCGAGAGGGAAACTAATTTATGTTGGTGATACTGATGAAAAATTTGCTTATTTTAATGAAAGTGCATTGAGAGATCTAGGTGTTATCATTAATTTTCACGGTAAAATGCCTGATGTAATTATCCACCATCTAAAAAAGGATTGGCTAGTTTTGATTGAAGCTGTAACTTCTCATGGGCCAATTAATCCTAAACACAAGAAAGAACTTGAAATCCTCTTTACTGGTACTAAAATTCCTCTTGTGATGGTAACTGCGTTTCTAAGCCGTAAAGCTATGGTTGAGTTTTTACATGAAGTATCCTGGGAAACAGATGTTTGGATTGCTGAAGATGTTACTCACCTCATCCATTTTAATGGTGAGTATTTATTACAAGCTTATAAAGTAGATAAAAATTCTGATTCAGAATGAGAAAGATTATTATTGGTGTGATGGGGCCTGGAGAAAAAGCGACAGTAGCAGATTTGCAACATGCCTACAATTTAGGAAAACTCATCGCTGCACAAGGCTGGATGTTGCTCACTGGTGGTAGGAATGTGGGGGTAATGGATGCAGCGAGTAAAGGTGCAAAATCTAGTAATGGTCTCACGATTGGTATTCTCCCTAAACAAAATATCAACGATATTTCTGAGGCAATCGATATCGCCATTTTCACAGATATGGGCAATGCTCGGAATAATATTAATATTCTTACCAGCGATTTAGTCATTGCCTGTGGTATGGGTGCAGGAACTGCTTCAGAAATTGCCCTAGCTTTGAAAGGAAATAAGAAAGTAATCCTGCTTAATGATGATGCTCAAAGCAAAGTTTTCTTTAAAAAGCTATCACCAGAAAATGTTTATGTTGTAGAGAATGCTGAAGATGCGATCGCTACTTCCAAGGCAATTTTATAAGGAAAATCGGTTACACTAGAAACTTTGTTAATACTGTAAAATACAATACAAATGTGAGTAAATATACAAAATTAAACTTTATTTAAAAATTGAACACTTTTCGTCAAATGATTTGGTAACAGTAGCAGTAATTAATCTTTGATAGATTTAAATTATTAGAGTCAAAACAGTTTCTATCTTGCGGTAGATCTGTTGTTGACTAGCCTTAAGTATCTAATAAGAAAAGGAATAAAACAGTTTCTATTTGAAAAAGGCTAGCTCAGATCTATGTATGTAGAAAAACAACTTAGAGAAGGACTGCTATTGCAAGGTTTGCAGATACTTGTTGCAGAAAACGACCTAAATCATCAAGAGTTACTTACTTTTATCCTAGAAGCAGACGGTGCTTTTGTGATTCTGGTCAATTCTATTGAAGAAGCCATGGAGGCTTTATCACTTCAACCTCCAGATACTATACTTGCTAGCACTAATATGCTAGAAGACTCTCAACTCTTAGCAAAAGTAAAACATCAAGCTTTCGCAACAGGAAAAGAAATTTTGACGGTTGCTTTAGTGGATACGAGCAGAAGTGCTAATCCTATAAGATTTTTAGAAATGGGTTGTCAAACTTACATACGTATGCCGCTTGATCATAGCGAAGTTGTAAATTTAGTTGCTACTCATACACACAGCTATTAATTACCGCCAGCTAAAGGTAACAACAGGCGGCTAACTACCCGATTGTCAGGTAACTGATAAAAATCCAGCTCTCCGCCTAATTCCTGCATCAGATTTTGGCAAATCACCATATGTGAAGCTGGGGGATGGTCAAGTATAGAGGGAGCAAGCACATCCTTGGGTGCATCATGGTGCAACTGTGCTAATAGCTGTGATTCAATTTGACCACTGTCTGTGATCGATAGTTCCAGCGATCGCTCATCCAAGCGGCGACACCAGACGTCGATTCTACCCCCATCTTGAGAGCGTTGACACGCAGCAACCAACAATTCGTGGAGAACTAATTCAATTTTGACTATATCACCCGCGATCGCCATTGCGGATTGAGAACTGGCATTAGCAACTCCTTTGAGCAAAGCAGCGCCCTTTGGGGATTCTTGCTCATCAATCCCTTGCCCTAAGCCATGCACACCAATCCACAATTTATGCTGTTTAAGTAAATTTTCCACTCTTTCGAGCGATCGCTTCAGCAAACTAGCTATGGGCATCGTTTCCCAGCTCATATGTAATTGCCACTGCTCAAGTTTTAACAACCCACTCATGGAAGTAGTTATTTGATCTAACTGTCGTAGTAATAGCTGGTAGCGCATCTGCGTAAGTTCATTAGCAGGAATACCCAAATCATGTATTTGGCTAAGTGACAACGCCATGATTCTTTGAATTTCCTCTAAGCGGCGATTTTTGTACCAGTTGAGTTGGCGTAGTTCTTCTGTTGTAGAATCTAAAAGTTGAGTGATTTGCTTTTGACGACGCCACCAGGCTAATTGAGAAATCAGAGTTGCTGTAGCATTGAGGTTTGCTTCTAACCAACGATGTTCCCGAGAGTCTGCCAACACAACTATACCCGTAGGTTGATAATCAGTAGCAGCATGTAAAGCCATCACCAAAATTTGACCAGTTGCAGAACCCTTCAACCATTTTCTTGTTTCTAGAGGTAAATCCTCTGCCTTCAAAATTAAATAACCCTCTGTAGCCAACGCCCACTGAATTAAAGCCTCAGCCTGGATGGGAACAGATGCTTCTACAACAATCTCAAACTGACTATTGGCAATTACCCCTGGAATAATTTTTGCCCAACGCTCACCAGGCGACCAAGATAACATAACTGCTAAAGGACAGCCCAAAACAGTTGATATTTGTTCTAGCGCAGTGTGTTCTAGATATTCTTCTTCTGTCTTGGATTTGCTATTTTGAGCTTTGACCAACATGTGTAGACATTGCTCGAATGTTTGAGAAATTGTTTGCTGCTGCTGGGTAAGATTGTGCAGTTGCCATTGACGAACAATCACACCAACCTGTTGACTAACAACCCAAAGTAATTCTTTTTCTAAAGTTGTCCAAGAACGATGGGTTTCGTGAGTAATAATCAACAATGCTGCTGTTGTTTGACCTTGAGCGCATTTACAAATTAATAGCGATCGCACTCCATTTTCTAATAAGAAAGGACGCCAATTAAAAAAGCGCAAATCTTCGTCTAAGTTCTCTACCTCTACTGCAATTGTTGCAGACTGTAACAACTGCTGATCCATTTCTCGTAGAGGATTGAGGGTAAATGTTAAAGACCGACGATTTTGAGGTTGACTTTGGTAAGTAAATTGATAATTGTTTTGCTCAGGGTCATATTGCAATAGCAAAAAGCGAGTTGCTCCTAGTCGAGCTAAAACTTTTTTCGCACAGTTATATAAGGCTTGGTTCAAGTCATGCTCACTATAGATACCTTGAGCAATTTGGCTAGTTAATTGAGCATCTTCTTGAATCTGTTTGATAGTATTTTCTGTGCTTTCGATGGGGGCTACTAAAGAAACTAAGCCAGCAGCACCTTGAACAAAACTTTTTTCTACCTCAGCCCAAATTCGAGGTTCATTACTTTCCACCGCCAAAAATCCCAGCAGATTCTTTTGACAGATAATCGGAGCAGCTAAGAGCGATCGCACTCGCAAGCGTTGCAGTAATTTGGCTGTAAAATGGCTTTTTAAGGAACTACGTGCCTCACCAATCACCACAATTTGGTTGACTGACAAAGCATAGTAAAACTCACTCAAATCCTGTACAGTCATTCCCGCAGCTGCTGGTTCAGTGCTATAGTCACGACCCATTTTGATCAGTTGATTGCTCATCCGACACCAAAAGTAGCGCCCTTCCCGCTCAAACCAGTAGATATTTGTGCGATTGGGAGAGATAAATTGATGAGTTGCTTCTACAACTGCTTTGAGTTTTTGTTCTAAATTATTGAGGGTGCGTAAATTTTCCAATAATCCCAGCAATGGCCCATCGGATCGTTTGATTTGCTTGTGTTGCAAATCAATTTCCTGCTGGTAAAGCACTGCTGCCAATTCACCCAAAACCATCATCAGACAAGCTCTAGTATCCGCTGGCAGCAAGTAGCCCCAACGTTCTGAACCCAGCAACAGTAAACCTAACAAGCGGTCTCGATGCCGAATTGGTAAGATAATTGCCCCTTGAATTTGGTTTTTTTCAGCAACTTTTTGCCATTGGGCAGCACGCATTTCCACTCGCAAGTCGGCAACACCCAAGGGACGCTGTTCGACTACTACCTGTTCTAATAAATCCCCAGGATTGAGAACAAAGCGTTTTCTTAAAAAATTCTTGTCACTATCAGGTGTAACGCCTCCTTTACCAAACAAGATGTGATCTAGGCGATCGTATAAAGAAATCCAAATTAATTTATAGTTAAACTGCTCTTTAATATAAGCAATAGTAGTCTCAATCAGAACCTCAACATTATCCTCTTCCCTGAGACTCTGAAGGACGCGCCCCAAGGAAATGATCTGCTGTTCGTCGGCGGCTATGAGTTTTTGCGGCTGCCTCATCTGATTATTGGTAACATAACTTGTAATATCTAAGATGCCCAGAAAAGCATCCTGACTAATAAGCGATCGCATCTTGCGTAAAGATTCTGCCATCAGCACGACGAATTGAGAAACCTCAACCGTACGCTGCATTTGAATTGTTAGACCGCGCTGGGGCCTTAACGAAGAGGAAGATATTGCACTTGTCCTTCCCATTCGCCCTCAAAGCTTCCCTCCGTGAGCAACAAGATCTCTTCGCTAGCTACCCCAACTGGAACGCTGCGACTAATCTCAAATACTCCTGGCATTTCTAACCCTGCCTGTACACGCTCATAAGCATAACGGGTCATTGTTTCTACATCATGAGTCAACAGAACCCGACCCTGTTGTGCTGCCCATTCCAGAATGACTCTATCATCAGTTCTGGACAGACCTACATCTTGAACTTTGACATATCAATCCCAGGTCTTCGTCGAAGAATACCCCGAACAATTTGGTTGTTAAAGTTCTCGTCCGCTAAAAGACGCAGCATTTCAACTCTGTCTTTGATGGTTAAGTCTCGCCATCAGCCGTTCGCGTATCCCAATTGGGTTGAAACGATGCTCATTTTCTTGACGAACTTGAGCGGCACGCTCTTGTCGAATTTTTAGATAAGTATCAACTTCGGTCTTTCGCCGAAGGTAGTAACCAATCACCGAGTACACATCCGCAAGTTGAAGAGATGGATATTGCTCGACAATCTCTTCTGCTGTGGCACCTTCCGAGAAGGCAGCAACCACAGTATCCAATGTAACGCGAGTTTTTCCGACAAGAACCACGCCATCTTCATTCAGCTTCAGAGGAGTAGGCTCAGTCACAATTGCTAGTGTCATAAGCACCACCAAGTTCGCTAGTTTCATAGTAGCAGTCCTTTGTAGGACTCAGGGCATAATGACAACTAACAACTGACAACTAACAAATGGATATTTATCAATTTGCCATTCGTCCACTGTTATTCAATCTAGTAAAAGTAGATCCAGAGTGGTTACAACAACAGACGATTCGTAGTTTTAGCTGGTTATCCCAAACAAGCAACCGCCCCCCTGGTAGTTTGGTAAACCAACGCCTCAAGGAATCTCTATGTTTTGATGACCAACGTTTGACACAAACTTTGTTTGGGTTAAACTTTTCTAATCCTGTAGGGTTAGCAGCCGGTTTTGATAAAGATGGAATTGCTGCTAGCATTTGGTCTAGTCTGGGTTTTGGCTTTGCGGAATTAGGGACTGTAACTTTTCACGCCCAGCCAGGAAATCCCCGCCCCCGATTGTTTCGCCTACCCATGGATCAAGCTGCACTCAATCGCATGGGTTTTAATAATTGTGGTGCAGCAGCAATGGCATCAGGTTTAGCCAAAACTAAGCAAGAGTTGACCTTATCAATACCCATAGGGATAAATTTGGGTAAATCTAAGGTAACTCCTCTAGAAGCAGCCGCACAGGATTATCTTGATAGTTTTCGCTTACTCAAGGATTTGGGAGACTATTTTGTCGTCAATGTCTCCTCTCCCAATACACCTGGATTGCGATCGCTCCAAGATGCTACTATGCTCAGCGGCATCTTGAATGTATTACAGCAAGAAAACACTACACAAAAGCCTGTTTTTGTCAAGATAGCACCAGATTTAACATGGGAAGCGATCGCCGACATTATTGCATTAGCTCAAACCTACCAACTAGCAGGAATCATCGCTACTAACACTACTATTAGCAGGCAAGGATTGAAAACACAGGTGATCAACCAAACTGGTAAATCACCTGAATTAGAAGCTGGTGGAATTAGCGGTGCGCCATTGCGCGATCGTTCCACAGAAATCATTCGGTTTATTTGGCAGCAAACTCAGGGACAAATGCCAATCATTGGCGTTGGTGGCATCTTTTCCCCTGAAGATGCTTGGGAAAAAATTACCGCTGGTGCTAGTCTCATCCAGGTCTACACAGGCTGGATTTATGAAGGCCCACTAATGGTACGCCGGATTCTGGCTGGTTTACTTTCTCACCTAGAACAAAGCGGATTAACTACCATCTCTGAAGCTGTGGGCTTACAAGCGAAAATTCTCCATTAGCCTTGTTTTTCTTCTATGGGAAAAAATTCCCTAGTTTTTTCCGAATATGACCAAGCAATACCATCGGGGTCACGGCTACGACTCCACTCAGGAAATTCTGGATCATTTCGCCGTTTATAAACTGTACTGGAATAAACATTCAGCCGTTTAGCAAGTTCTGATTGAATCAGAGAGCCAAAAATGAGTTGTTTTTCCAGTAGTGGATGTTTTGCTTCTACGTGAGTTATTGGTGATGATTCGGTTTCTGGTTGTTCCTCCTGTAAGACTGGTGGTGGAGCTAAAAGCGATCGCGCCGTTTTAGTAACTCGCTGAGCAGGAAGTTCTCTAACAGGCTCGCTACTGTCTAGAATATTGCCCAGAATACTAGCAGTTATGAAGTAGTAAGACTGATTCCCATCTTCTGAGTTGAGTACACTAGCTCCAAATTCCGCAGCTTTACTATCTAAGTAGCGTTTTGCCTTTGCTCCAGGAAAATTGCCCTGAATTGCCAAGTCCATTGGCGTTAGTCTGCCCTGATTTTGCTGCACTAACTGATTAAAAATCGGGTTAACCTGCTGACACCATTTCTGCCACTGATACACCTGCCAAACATTGAAGGCAATAAGCAACAGAACTAGTGCTAACAAAAATCTCCAGGTGGAAATTAGGAAAATAATCAAAAACGATATAGGCAAAAGCAGAACGAGAAAAGCTTTGCCGTTACCTTCTAGTTGTTTTTCACTCATGCTGATTTTTGCCAAGTGAATTTTAGGAAAATGATAATATCATCTTGGCAAAAATTGTGACATTTTTTGTATCTTTTGGCAAAGTTGCGGCAAAATATCTGGAAACAATGATTATTTTTTAAGTTATTTATATTACATATTTTATCTAAGTGATAGTATTTAAAAATTTGCTATCAGATTTTTTACCAGTAAAAATAGGGTTTTTAATCCTAAGCCACTAGTAGCCTTAAAAACATAATGTATTTAAAAATACAAAAAATACTTTTGCCTCACCATGAAAGCGAATAGGGAAAACTAGATTGCCCTTTAGATATGTTTTAGCTTATTGCCAAGAGTCTGCGACCTAACTACTTGGCTTAATCATCGAAGAGTTTAAAACTCAAGCAAGAACTTTTCATTACCCACTTGACATTAGATAATACAGATACTACATTAATAATACAAGCTGATTTCCCCCCAGGAGTCACCTTTCACTAGTAGCGGATAGCTCAAATAACAGAGTGCCCACTTTGCCTGTAAGGGCCGACATATCGAGGGTTATCGAATGCAAATCAACCATCCTTGATTAACTTCTGGAGATGCAGGTGCAAATCCTGCTTCGCTACTCCCAATAAAATTACTAAGTTTTAAGTTTAAAGTATCCTTTGTTCATCTTTTGCCTGAAAAGGCCGAGGAATTAAGGGTTATCGCGGTTAGCTTAGTTAAGACTGAATGCAGATATTCAGTAAAAATACTTGAGGCAAAACTTAAATACAAAGTCCAAAATTATACATGTGGCGGGTAGCTCAGTGGTAGAGCGCTTATATCCTTGTTCGCTCCTTGCCTGCAAAGGCCGAAGAATAAGGGTTATCGAATAGGGTTCGAGAGGTCGCGGGTTCAAGTCCCGCCCCGCTACACCAAAATTAGTCCAACGAAATCTCAATTTGAAATTTTTTCATGTGGCAGGTAGTTCAGTGGTAGAACGCCTAAAACATCCTTGTTCACCCCTTGCCTGAAAAGGCCGCAGAATTAGGGTTATCGCCTCTTAAGCGGGTTGTCGCAGGTTCAAATCCTGCCCTGCCACCTTCCATTTTTGCCCGAAAGGGCCGGGAGATGAAGTCATGAATTATAATTTTTTTACTAAAAACAAAACAACTACACCACAAACTCAACCCATCCCCGGACGAGAAGCAGAAATGATCAAAGGGCGTTCCGGTGGTTGGATGTTTGATGCTGGTATTTGGAAAATGCTGCGCCGTTGCCTATTGGTTGGCACAGCCAAAAGTACTTACTATGCTGGCAAACAGGAATTAACAGAGGATTTTGTAGCAGTTGTTAGACAAGCTATTGCTGAAGATCCGAGCCGTGTTGCTGAAGAAATTCTCTATGCTAGCGATGGACGCGCCATCAACAACAGTGCGCCGATTCTCGCTTTGGTGCTGCTATCAATGGGTGAAGCAAAAGCAGCCAAAACAGCTTTTGGCGAAATCTTTCCGCAAGTTATCCGCACTGGTAGCCACTTCTACGAATGGCTTAACTATACTAAATCCTTGCGAGGATTTGGCAAAGTAGTGCGGGAAGCTGGCAAAAGTTGGCTATCGCGGGAAGATGTCAAGGGTTTGGCTTATCAACTGTTGAAATATCAACAACGTCAAGGTTTCTCTCACAGAGATGCTTTGCGATTATTTCACGTCAAACCACCTACAGAAAATCATCGTCAACTGTATGAGTGGGTAGTAAAAGGTTGGGAAGAACTACCAACACAAATCCCCTCAGAAGCGTTGACACAGATTTGGTGGTATGAATGGCTGAAGCGAAATCCCACCCAAACCCATCAAGCCATTGCTCAAGCACGCCTAACTCACGAAATGGCTGCCCCTGTAGGCAAGATGGACAAGCAAGCTTGGCAGTTGCTATTTGGTGAAATGCCGATAGGGGCAATGCTGCGTAACCTGGGGTCACTAACCGAATTGGGTGTGTTGCGTGCTGACGAACTTGCTAACCTGATGCGAGTTGAAGCGGTTCTCAACAACAAGGAACATCTGCGTAAAGGTCGTATCCATCCGATTGATGTTTTGAAAGCACTCAAAACTTATCAATCTGGAGGTAGATTAGGACGTAGTAAGAAGACTTGGAACCCAGTTCCTCGAATTGTAGACATCTTAGAAAAGGCGGTTGAATTGTCTTTTGATGTGGTGGAACCCACAGGTAAGGTGTTCATGCACGCCGTCGATGTTTCTGGTTCTATGGGCAGCCTGGTTGCAGATATGGAACTGAGTTGCTGTGAAATTGCCACCACGATGGCATTAGTCACAGCCAAGGCAGAGAAAAACTATATGATTCGCGGTTTTGCTAGCGAATTCCGGGAGTTAAATATTACTGCCAAAGATAGTTTCAGTTCTGCGGTTCGCAAAGCTAGTAACCAAAACTTCGGTGGCACGGATGCATCTGTAGCTTATGACTGGATGATCAAGAACAAGTTTAAGGCAGATGTGGTTTGCTTTTGGACTGACTCTGAGAGTTGGGCTGGATATAAACATCCTGCTCAAGCACTAGCGGAGTATCGCAAAAAGGTGAATCCCAATGCGAAAGCTGTGTATGTCACCTTGACACCTTATCAAATTACCTTGGTAGATCCTCAAGATCTGCTGTCTTGGGATTTGGCTGGGTTTGATCCTGGAATACCTCGCGTTATTCAGATGCTGGCTACAGGTGATTTGTAAACACGCTATTTAGAGACGCACTATGGTGCGTCTCTAAATTACGAATTACGCCTAATGTGAATTAAAAACTTTTTGGCGGGTTATCCTGATTCGCAACTTGCCTTTTAGGGACGAAGAATTTAGGATTATCGGTTAACGTCTCCACCATCTCTGGGGACTAGCGGGTTCAATTCCCGCACCCGCCTTGATGAAAATGGGGAGTAGGGAGTAGGGAGTAGGGAGTAGGGAGTGGGGAGTGGGGAAGAAATATTTTCATTCCCTGGTGATGATATTGTGATAAGAGTTGGTTACTATAACCGCAAAGATGCGAAGGACGAGGAAAAATATGAGTCTGGTATGGCAGGCTGATTTTTACAAGCGTCCCCAAGCAAATATTAATGAGCAAGTTGTCTGGGAGTTGTTGATTTGTGACGCAACTCGCAGTTTTAAATATGTAGCTACTTGTCCTCAGTCGGCAGCGAATTCGAGTTGGGTTGCTGCTCAATTTGAGTTAGCTGCTGGGGAAAAGTTACCAGATGTGATTCAGGTATTTCGTCCTCAATCATTGAGTTTGATTGATTTAGCTTGTCGCAGTTTGGGAATTAATGTCGAACCCACTCGCCGCACTTTGGCATTAAAGCAGTGGTTGCAGGAAAAGCAATATCCTCTAATTTTAGATCAGCCACCGCCTGTACCATTGCCAGAAAATTTATGGGGAGAACAATGGCGATTTGCAACTTTAACTGCTGGTGATGTGGAAACAGCATTTAGCGATCGCCCTATTCCTATTTTGCACATCCCAGAGTTCCTCAAACCAATTAATCTGGGTTTGGCTTCAACAGTATCTGTCCCTGGCGTAGTTATCTATGGTGGCAAACAATCGATGCAATTAGCACGATGGTTACAGCGAGTTAATCCTGTAGCGTTAAATTATATCGCTGGCACACCAGATGGCTTGATTTTAGCAGCTGGTTTGGTAGATAGATGGATTGTAGCCACATTTGCAGATCCAGAAGTTGCAGCCGCAGCTCAAGTTTATCAACAGCGTAAACAACTAAGTCAAGGATTACACTTTTTGTTAGTGCAACCCGATGATTCTGGTATGACTTACAGCGGCTTTTGGTTGTTGCAAGCAGAAGATTAAGAAAGTAATATTTGACCAAATAAGGCAAAAGTAAACGGAGAATGCTTGATGCAATTTGCAACTGAGCAAGAAATTAAAAACTACATTGAAAGTAAAATAACTCAATCTTTACCAAATGGTTGGGTAGCCAACTTTCGGATACAACCTTGCAACATTTATCCTACTGTTCTGCAACGCCTATTTATTTAACCCGTGCTTGCTTCACCATTGCAATTAGAGTTTGGTGAGCATCTTCGGCATCTGCTAAAACATGATCAAATGGAATGCGAATCGGCACAGTTTCGCTATTTAACTGTGCTGTTAAATTCATCCCTTCAGCATCAATTGATTCCATTTGAGCTGCGATCGCATCTGCCATACCACCAAAAGCTTTAGCATATAAAACCACAGCATCAGCATGATCTTCATTCATATGTTTGCAAATACGTGAGCTAATTTCAGCAGAGAAAATTTCATACATGACGATACTGACTTTAAATAATACAGTAATTGACTAAATTTTAAGCCTATTACTAATTCCTAAACAAGTCAAACGAGCATAATTTCCCAAATTAACTTACTTGCACTTTTTGATACACAGTACAAAATTAATGAACATTTGCTAACTAAAAATTTCTTGTTAAGATATAAAAATATACTTAAATTAAAATAAAATCTCTCCGATATTTCTGCTTTTTGCTTTGCGGAAATCAAATGGTTTAAGGTGTAGCAAAAGTATTAGTCAAAGTTATTATAAGCTACGAAACAATGAGCGAAACTAGCCTCCGTCGAATTGTCATTGGGGATGTGCATGGGCACTACGAAGGGCTAATGAATTTGTTGGAGGCGATCGCCCCCACCTCAAACGATCAAGTTTATTTTTTGGGAGACTTGATTGATCGTGGCCCTCATAGTTCACAAGTAGTGGATTTTGTCAAGCAAAATAATTACTTTTGTTTGCTAGGGAATCATGAGCAAATGTTATTAGATATTTTGACTAACAAAAGCATCTCCTCTCTAGCAATGCAAGCGTGGCTGTACAGTGGAGGGCAAGCAACCTTAGCCAGCTATCACGAATCTACAATTTCCCCAGAACATCTTGATTGGTTCAAAGCTTTGCCCACATATCTCGATTTGGGAGATATTTGGTTAACTCATGCTGGTGTTGACCCCACCAAATCGGTAGCAGAACAAACTGCTGATCAACTGTGCTGGATACGTGATGAATTTCACAGCATGGAACAGCCTTACTTTTTAGATAAGTTGATTATTATTGGTCATACCATTACCTTTACTCTACCGGGCGTTACTCCTGGTAAATTGGCACAAGGAGAAGGGTGGCTAGGTATAGATACTGGTGCTTATCATCACCGTAGTGGCTGGTTGACTGGATTGGACACCACAAACAATTTAGTTTATCAAGTTAACGTTCATAAAAACCAACTCCGCATCCTGCCTTTAGAAGAGGCGGTAATTAGCATTGATCCTACCAAAATAAAAGGTACTCGCCGCAATAAGCAGCGAGCATGAAAAATAATTCGCGATACTTCGGCTTGTTTTGCCTTTTTTCTGAACAAAATAGCAGGGTTGGAATTGAGATTAAGACCTTGCCAATGAACGAATATTAGCTCTGTAAGCATTGCCATCCAACCCATAACTTCCATAGTTACTTTGGTTGTTAATTGAACGTTTGAGGGCACTGATGCGATCGCTAGTTGCGGGGTGTGTACTCAAAAATGCAGGGCCAGAACCACCTTTGAGCAGCTTTTGCATAAAGGAAACCATGCCAGAAGGGGCATAACCAGTACGTATTAAAGTTCTTAACCCTCTGCGATCAGCATCAAATTCATCTTGACGACTGCGAGGGCGATTTAATGCTAGTTCTACACCAATCCCCACCGCTGTGTTGCGATCCAAACCGGCGGCTGTAGCTACACCACTGGCGATCGCTTTTTGCCGCATCTGATTAACCAAGTGTTTACCGCCAATGTGACCAATTTCATGGGCGATGACGCTTGCCAGTTCCGCCTCATTATCTGCGGTTTTCAGCAAACCCGTGTGGACGTAGACATAACCCCCCAATGTAGCAAAGGCATTCACAGCATTATTATCAACTACCTGGAAGGTGTAAGGCAGGTTGGGGCGATCGCTATATCTTACCAATCGCTGACCAATTTGTTCTACATAGCGATTAATCTCAGGATTGTCGTAAAGTCGAACTTGACTACTCAATATTTGCTGATTTATTTGCTTGCCAAGATCAACTTCCTGGCGAGCAGATATATTAGAAAGTTGAAATACCTGCACTCCTTGGAACAGAAGAGGCAATAAATCTATGGCTCTTCCTGGTAAGGGCGCAGTCAGAGATACACTCAGGGCGACAACCACCGAAATTAACGGATAAAACCAGCGTCGTCGCCATCCGCTGTAATTTACAGAAAAACCTTTCCAGTGCATCATAATTCAGTCTGAAGATAATTTCGGGAAAATATACAATGACCAAACAAGTTACCAGACGAACTTAGAACTTTTCAAGTTGCATTATCTCCTTAGTACTAAGGATAAACTCTGTAGTTGTTGATTGTAACCCCACTCCCTACTCTCAGACTAATTTGCCTGTAACGGAGCATTCAAGATTTTCTCAATGCGATCGCGGGTTTCTAGCAAGTGCGCTTTGGTATACTCATCACTGGAATTCGCCTGTTTGAGTTTCTCATCTAGTTGTTTTAGTTTATACCATGCTAATGTTCGGGCATCTTCGGGTACACGTTCCTTTCGCAGCACCATCGCTGTCAAGATGTCAAGATATTCGCGCTGTAAGCCTCGCCGCAAACTAGCAATTTTCAATGGTTGACTTTTGGGTTTGAGTACTTCCGTCCAAATACCTGATTGTAAAGTATCAAATAACTCAGGTAAAGTCAGTGCTTGTCCTTCTGGAGTTTTGAGTTCAATATCCTTGAGTCGAGAGAGGCGATCGCTCGATAATAAATCTCGCAACACCAAACTCTGCATTAACAACACCAAGTCATGAATGGGATAATCTAAACGACCAATGCGAGGATAACTACCCCAGTGTCGCCAACGAGAAGGTGCTAATTTATTCAGCAGGTCTGGCGAGAAATTTAATGCGTCTTCGGCAAACACATATTTGTGCAGGGTTTCTAACGCTTGCCGTTGCTGCTTAACTGGCACTGGTTGAAATGGTAATCGCTGTTGACCAGAATTGCTAGATGATTTATCACTCACATTCACACGGTAAAAAGACTGTCCCCCAATGTATTTACTTGTGTAGTAAACCTGCTGAAAATAATTACCTAAGACTGTACTAAAGCGTTCGCTCAAATCGCTATAACCTTCTCCATCTTTGGGATAGCGCCTATTAAGCCGCTGCCACATCACACGCGAGTTATCTAGCTGCCATTGAGAATAAAGCAGCACATCACCACTATTATCCCAAGCATCGGCAGTGGGATCGAGGTCATACACATCCTCATCTGTGGAATAACTTAACTCAGGCTTGTAGGATTGTTGCGCGATTTCTTCTAAAACAGGCTTTTCTAATTGAGGTGATGCTGCTTGAATTGTTGTGTAGCCGTACTTAATCGCCCAATCATCATAGGGCCCCACTATGCTGGGAAAATAATCTCCTTGCTTGATACCTTGAGGGGCGATATTTGGGGGTATGTAGTCCATCACCGATGCAGACAAACCTCTGGCACGGGTGATTTCTTTATTATTCATCTCCTCTGGTGACAGCATGGTACTACCACGGAAATTGTGGCGTAACCCAAGGGTATGTCCAACTTCATGAGCGATGATTAAACGTAAATATTGATGGATATACTCTTTTTCTTGTTCTGGAGTGGGTGCATTGTCTTGCAACAGTGCCATAGTCAAGGAACCAAGGGCAAACTGGTTAGCGGCTTCCATGCCGTAGCATAAATCATACTCCCCTGCCAATTTAGATAACCGATTAGACAGTCCTTGCTGCCATTGTGGCTGTTGAGAGACCCCGTTTTCTTTGGCATCTAAACCATTAGCGCAAAGCAGGCGATTCTGCATTAATGCTGTTAAGGAAGTGCGGGTTTGGGTTTGGGTTTGAGTTTGGGTTTGGCTGGGTTGGACGATTTTATGATACTCACTCTTGAGCGCCCTAACAAAACTGGCGTCTACGAGAATGTCTGCATCCAAAATTTCCCCCGTTAACGGATTAACACGGGATGGCCCCATAGCAAAATATCCATCTACTGTATTAATCCAGCGAATTGTGTTGTAGCGGATGTCGGCGGGATCCCATGTGGCATCATCTGGCATTTGGCGGACTTCAATCGCATCCTTAAATCCTGCCTTGAGAAAGGCTTTATTCCACATCAACACGCCTTCTTTAATGGCATCGCGGTACTCAAAGGGGACAGCGTTATCAATCCAGAAAACAATCGGTTTTTTGGGAGGAGAAACTGCTGCTTTGGGGTCTTGTTTTTCTAAATCCCAACGATTGATATAGCGGACAAAAGGATCATTGCGATCGTCTTTGGATAAGTCTTGGTAAGCAGTGATGAAATAACCAACACGTTCATCAGCCAAACGCGGTCTATAATTTTTGTCAGGTAGTTGTGAGAGACTGTAGTGGACGCGCAGGGTAAAGCCACGGTTGTCTGGTAGGGCTGCAAAGTTTAACTTTTCATTCTCGCTACTGCTACTAATGAAATTCAAAACCGACTCGATTTCTAAATTTTGAGGAAAAGCTTTAGCATTACCAAAATAGGACTGGTCTGTATTTGCAGAAACACCCAAACTCGTAGATAATCCTGCTAAGTCTGTGAGTAGCAAATCGCTCAAATCAATGAGCATAGTTTTGCGTTGCGGGTGAATGCTTTTAATGGCAATAGTGTAGAGAATAGAGTCACTAAAAGATCGGGCAAGCGATCGCGCTTGAGGATCGCCCTCACGTGTGCGAAAATTGACATTGCGAATCACAAAATGTAACTTATCATCAACTCGCTGAAAATAAAATAAAAAATCTTGTAGAGGCATTCCACTATAAATGCCCCGTTCACCAATGCCAGATTCTAACGTTGCCGTAGCTAGGTAATTTTTATTTAATTGTTCTGGCTTAATTTCTAAATAAATTTTATTCTTCTCTTTATTACGATAAAGCGTGAACAGCCCTCCCATTTTGCCGGTGTCTTTTATAACATCATCAAATGGTTCCAAATCATCTTTTTTGTCTGGTTTAGCGTTAGTATTAGGCTTAGGATTAGGTTTTTCTGGCGTTTTTTGCACTTGCAAAAATGGTTGTTGCCCTGCTTTTTTAGGGTCGTCAACCACCCAAACAAAGGGTTGATGTTGCACCCCTTTGTTCTGATTAATTACCCAAACTTGTTTCGATAGTAACTTAGTTTTTTTTAATGACTTAGCTTTCTCTGTACTTGAGTTTGCCGAAAACTGATTTACTTGATTGTCGCTAGACAAATTTTTCTCTAATCCACCAAGAGGTAGTGACCTAGCACTAGCAGTTGTTACTCCTAATAACAAACTATGTAACAAAATTATATAAAAAGCTAATCTGCTCATTCAATCCATCCCTGATAACTATCTCTAGTTAATTTCTAATTTTCGCCAGCTTACCTGGCTTGCCTTCTTCCGAACGGTCTAATCTCAAAAATATCTTAGTTACTTAGGATCAAGCAACTAAGCTAAAAGTTTAGTGATGATTGCTAAACTTTTAGATTTATTTAATGTTTAACTGTAGTATTTTTCCTAATAAATACCTTTGTTGTAAACAGTACGTATTATTTTGACATTAGACTCGTGGAAAACGCTGAAAAAAAATATAACAACTTAGTCAAAATACTAAAGTCTAGCTAAAAATGAAAAAGTTTTCCAGATAACACTTTAGATTTGGGAGTAAAAAAACTTAAAACTCTTTTAAGTTAGTGTTTGCTGATGCACTCTATTTTTTAGATAGTAGTATTTGTCTATACTAATCGGACTTTTCACAAAGAGGTAGGTTGATTAAAAAAAAACTTTAGCTAAAATTTATAATTTCAGTAACTGTTTAGCATCAAAAGTTACTAAAACAATATTAATTTATGCACGTCTTAACAAAAGCATAAGTAGTTTAACAAAAATATTGAATTTTCTCAAAATAATTTATAAGCCCAGTTGGTGAGGGTGTAGAGGTGCAAGGATGTTGGTTACTGAGCAAAGTCGTACCCCTACGTTTAAGCAAGCTATGTGTAGCGTTTCGCAGAGAAGTAGAGGTATAGAGGAAGGAAAAGAGTTTCTTTCATTGATAACGGGCGATGCGCTGTCAGTCGTGTAGTTTCAAGAAACTAGCAGTGATCAGATCCCCGACTTTTTGTAGACACCTGGAAGGTGGCTTCACAAAGGGTAAAAGTCGGAGATCTAGCGGTTTTTCAAGGGTAGGTTCTTAATCAGGGGATCTAGCAGCCCGAAGCGTTGCCTATTCCCTTTCATCGCCTCCCGTTCCGGGTAGGTGAGAGCCTTCTTTTTGATTCAGCTAAAGAATTTGTGTTTAATGCTACCTTTTGACCTGTGCTTAACAGGTGCTGCTTTTGAGTATACTCATGCAGTTTGACTTGAGCTTGAGCATAGACTGGAGTATTTTTAGGAACTTGGCGAAGAAATTTAATCGCACTATCAAAGTTGCCAATAGATGCTTGATTATTAGCTTTGTGTAAAAAATAGGCTGCTCTAATCTGCCGCTTTTGATTATACTCAGACAATTTTTGTTGAACTAAAGCGCCAGCAGAACTTTCTGGGGGAATTTGACGCAGATATTCTAAGGCAACAGAAAAATCTCTGACTTTGGCTTTTGCATAAGCTTTTGCTAATAAATCTTGCGTCTGTACTTCAATATTGATATATGTTTGCTTAACCAGTTTTTCTGTTTTAGATTGCCAGTATAAAATATCAGGTACTTTAGCAGCCGTATGTAGTACATCTGACCATCTACTTTCATTAAAAGCTTGTTCGGCTATTTGATATTGTTTAAGAGCAAGTTGCCATTGCTGCTGCCATTCTTCGATGGTGGCTTGTGCTTCTGGATAAACATCGCTATGAGAAGGTATTGATTTTACTAAAGCGATCGCCTCTTGTAAATCTCCCCCCTGATATTCTTTTGTTGCTTGATATAAAGTTTCTGTTTCTGAGTATATTGGTGAATTATTAATTAAAGAATATACACTAATTCCCATCAACAAAGAATTAGCCGCCAATCCTACTGTCATGCCTGTAAGCAATGGAGATGATTGCCCTGATGCGGGATGCTGATCAAAACTACTCTTATCAGCTGCTGTTTCTAGAGAAGCTTGATTCTGCACCTCGGTAATTTGCAGTTGCTGATCCCATCTCATTTGCTTGAGTATCCGCAGTACCTCAGCCGCAGACTGAAAGCGAGTTTGGTAATCGTAGCGGATCATTTGACTGAGAATAACTGCTAAATAATCGCTGACTGGCGTGTTTTGAGAACGCCAGATCATCTCATTAGTATCTAGATCTACTTGCAATTGCAACGGTTCAATACCTGTTAAAGCTTGGATAGCAATCATACCCAAAGCATATATATCACTGTTGGGTTGCGTCTTACCAATAAATTGCTCTGGTGGTATGTACCCCAACGAAGTTACAGGAATCTTATAAATAGGTAATTCTGTATCAATACCAAAATTAATTGGCTGGATTGAGCCAAAGTCAATTAGAACTAACTTGCGATCTTGACTACGTCTAATTAAGTTTTCTGGTTGAACATCGCAATGAATCACACCTTGAGAGTGAACAAATTCGAGAATGCCTAAAGCATCTTCTAGGAAGTCCACAACTTCGCTTTCACTCCACAGACTTCCCCATTGTTGATTGATTGGTAATTCTGCACTCAGCCAATGTCCTTCGATCAACTCTTGCACTAGATAGAATTGTCCATTTTCTTCAAAGCAAGTCAGGAGTTCGGGAATTTGGTGATGGCGTCCCAAACGCTTGAGGGTTTCAGTCTCAGTAAGAAAACGTAATCTCAAAGTATCCAAATAGTTAGATTGAATACTATTAACCTTAAGTTGCTTAACAACGCATTTAGGATTGGCTGGGTAATTTATATCTACCGCAATGTATGCTTGTCCAAACACACCCGCGCTGAGGCTTTGGACAATTTGGTAACGCCCTTGCAGTAATTTACCGATCATGTGTTGGTTCATGAGTTGGTTACTGAGTATATCATTATATAAGTTTCCTGACATTACCTACTGTTTCCGGAATGCCTGTAAAATACTTCACCATAGCTTTGATTGCTAAAATTCAAAATTAGTTTCTTAAGTATTTTTTCTTAATATAAAAAAGCTTTGACTGTTATGATATGTTGTCGAACCTGTAATAAATACAAAAAAGAGTTTCCTCAGTGTAGAGAAGAAACTCTTTGTGTATTTAGATTCTTTTAAACAGTGGCACACTACCAAGTGTGCCTTTTTTTAGCAATGAAATTATGCTGTTTTAGAAGCTTGCTTTTTACGCTTGAGCCAGAAGCCCATAGCGCCAGCAACGGCTGTACCACCGATGGTGAAAGGTTCGGGAACGGGTTCGCCCGATGCCGACGAGGTAACCGAAGCTAGAGCGATCGCTCCAGCAGTTGACGCACCAGTACTGAAAGAGTAAGAATTGTATGAGAAGAATCCAGCACCTGTACCTGTTCCACTAAAACCTTCTTGGAACTGTAATCCCAAGTTAGCAGATTGAAGCGCACCACCTGCTGTGCTGACATCTCCAAATCTGAGGCTATTGCTCACCAAAGAGCCAGTGGAAAAAACATCAGGCAGACTATTAGAGAATGTCTTCACCAGGTCGCCAGAAGAATTCAATAATTTCACAGTCCAGCTTTTCAAAGAACTGCTTGGATCTGCATCTTTATCTAGTGTGAAAGTTCCTTCTAAAGAACCTCCTCCCAAGTCAGTACTGAGGCCAGTAGAAGCTGGGAGAGCTTCAGGTGCGAATGTTCCAGCAAGGTTGTAAGTTTTTAATGTAACGGCACTAGCGGGAGCATTTCCCACAGCAGCAAACATCGCAACACCAACTGCTGCGGTGGCAGTGGCTTGCGTTAACCTTTTCAAAAGTGCGGTACTAAACATTGGTCTGGTTTCTCCAACAATAAAATTCAACAAGTTGATTAGATCTTTTACAAAGGTCTGCGAAAGCTGCCCTCCCGCCAAGACAAAACCTGGCACATACACCCCTGAAGGCGTGTCTTACCACGATTTGATGTAGACTAAAAATTTTAAACTTTCAGTCGGTTTTAATGGCATTGAGCTTTTAAGTCTCGGAAAGAATTTGTCAGGTGAGTTGTGTATCGCTGCCAAAAGTTTGTTTCGGTGTGTAGACGGGAAGTGGCTTGTCACTGGACACCGCTTACATAGCTCAACCCATGCTTGTATGAATACACGTATATCAACTCTTGGTATATAAAGCTTTACAGTAGTAACGCATTTGGCAAAAGTACATACACTCAAGTACTCTACCCTTCACATTCTTAATCAACCCCCTGCTAACCGAGACTTACTATTGATTTTTTACACACAAATACATACTGACAGTAGTCAACTAAAAGAGCAATAATAATCCGAGTTCTTCATGAAAAAATTACATTGCTTTCTGACATCACCTGATTAAAAATTCAAAATTTAAGTTGCGCTTCTAGGGCATCAAGGTACAACTCAAAATCAAAACTAAAGACGTTTCAAACAGGGACTGTTACCCTGCCTGAAACTGATGCTGTGTACAGACTTAGAAGTTTTAAACCCTTTAGTTGAGGATAACAAACTCACAACAAAGGTATTTAAAGAAATGTTTCCGGTGATGTAACTTAGTAAAAAGTTTACAATCTACGTTTTGGATTGGTTATTCTTATGTAGAAAATTAATATTTATTTTTACACGTATAGCAGATAAACTGTTATTTACAATACAAGCACCAGAGGTAAGATATTTGTTTGCTCAAAGACTTAAATAGATCTATCTTCTGAATGTAAACTTTGCCAGCTATACCAGTGACGCACTGCTAGCCAAATAGCACAAAGAAGACCTGCTAAGCTGAGGGTAAGACCGCTGAATGGAACCAGCAATCCAAAGACGGGTAGCACTGCACCAGCAATAGTACAGATCATCACAGCCAAGGAAGCACGACGATTTGATCCTAATCCCCATGACAGGGCTAGTAAGATGATGGAAATCATTGTCCAAGCTAATGGGGCATTGATTAATCGGCTCAGATAAGTCAAACTCAATAAACAAGCAAAGAATATACCTCCAGCGATCGCCACATTTTTAAGATTCATTGGTAGCGACAAGTACAATAGAAGTATCCACCACAAAAATAATGCGGGTGCTAGCAATAAAAGCCGAGGGATTATCCCTGTGTCACGAATGGGAGTAGTATTAGTAAACACTCCAAAGGGATTTTTGACAGAAACGTTATCATCAAACACCCAAGTAAATTGAGTGCTGCGTCCATCACCTTTAATCTCACTGGGTACAATTCCACTAGCAAAATCGGCTGGTGCAAAATTGGCAATTGCCGTCAGGCGAAAGTTAGAAAGTAATTGTCCTGCTGCATTGTAAACCCAGCGTGGCCCGCCTTGAGCTTGATAGGTGACTTGAAAGCTAGTTTCTTGCCCCGGTTGTAAGCGGAAAGGAAAACCATAGTCTCCGGGATTGGTTTGTTGTAGCCTAGTTTTATCACGCTCTACTTTGTAGCTAGCTAGTAGCGAGTAGCCATTAGGTGGTGGGACTTCAAAGAAAAAATTAGTAATATCGCGGAGTTGGTTAACAACTTTATATTCGGCAGTATAGTCGATGCGGTAAATAGAAGCTCGATTTTGCACATCTATACTTTGGTCAAGCTTGACTTGAATTTGCGAACCAGCCAGCGTCAAGTAACGGGTAACGTCTCGCGTATCATTTACTTTAACTAGCTTGCCATTAACTTGAGTGTTATATGTATACGCCTCTTGAGTAACGTAGCGTACTTGAGGTACAAACTGTTCCAACCTCTCACCAGCAACACTTTCAGCAACTTGAGTCACTTTTGCCTGTTCCCAGTTGTGGTAGCGATTGCTTAAAGTTGAACAAAGAAAGAATCCCGGCACTAATAGAATTAGTATTAAAGTCAAATGCTGCAATCCCCGCAACAGCTGCGAATAACGAATTGCCCACTCGCCAATAAACACCTCCTGTTCCGGTTGATGGCGACGTAGAGAAAAACTTATCAGAGCGATCGCAACTCCTAAAGCGAGGACTAAAAATACTAGTAATAGAGAACCCTTAAGTACTTGATCTCCAAATTGTAATAATTCGGTTGGATGTGTCAAATCTGGCACACCAGGAATGCCTTGAGCAGTGTCTGACATTGGCGGTTTTTGTATAATTTGTAGGCTCAGACCAATAATAACTCTTGACATACTCCCCCGAATCCACTTCGTTAAATTCGGGGATTCTAGGCTCAAACAGCAATTGCAGGCATAGCCCGACTGACATCACCCTACGGGTTCAAAATCGCTCTTTGAGGGTTTCCCTCAAGACCGCGTTTTTCACCTAACCTAACAGTCGATGCCCCGACTGCACAAATATTGCGACTAGCGTTCTCATCCCTTCCATTAACTGATTGACAGGACGGGCAACGCCACTCTCTAATGGACAAATCTAAACTTTCTAAAACATGACCGCAACTAGAACAAGTCTTAGTAGATGGATACCACTGATCCACGAATACCACTTGTTTATGTTTCTTCTTGGCAACCCATTCTAGAATTTGTAGAAACTCACCAAAGGCTAAATCTGAAACCTTGCGTCCCCAAAGACGATGCATTCCTTTGAGATTAAGTGTCTCAAAGCACAACACATCAAACCTTGAGGTAAGTTCATTGTCCGGATAATCGCTTACGATAAAAGTGGTGAGTGCAAATATGAGCAATGCCGAAACGAATTAGTGTAGCCGCACATCTGAGTCCAGAAGAGCTAGAAAAAAGTTACCGTCAAGCTAAAGATGGGATAGAAAGCCGTTAGTATCAGATTATCTGGTTATTAGCACAAGGAAGAAAAACCGAAGAAGTAGAGGAAATCACAGGCTACAGTAGGACATGGATGTACGCATTGGTAAAAAGATACAACGAGTTGGGCGTAGAAGGATTAGGCGATCGCAGACGGTTAAACCAAGGAACACAACCACTAGTAGATAATATTTGCAATCGCGGTGGCACGACCAATACCCGAACTTGCGCCTGTCACAATTGCAACCTTACCAGCCATTGAACTCATACTTTGCGCTCCTGAGTTACAGCACTTTGAAATTACTCTCTAGATTCTAGTTCAGCTAGCTTTCAAACTTGTGGACAATTCTTACTGGATTTTATCGGAATCTTGCTCTGCCACCGATTGTCTCAATCGATGATTTTCAAAAACCGTCCTTACCGATAACCGAAGCCGCATAACGTTCCCAATCACCCGCCGCAGATAACCTTGAACGCTTACAGATAACCCTCGCGGTCGGGTGCATTGGGGTTGTTATGTTGCCGTCACAGCCAGCACATTGGCTATTCTTCGCCTTCTTCAGGATCGGTTTCTTCAAATCCTAACCAGAAAAGCAGCACATCCTCAACTTCTACCATTTGCTCGGATGTCAAACTGCCCAACTTGCGTAAAAGCTTTGCATAAGGAATTGTGATTACGTTTTGTACGTCAAAGGCTCCTTCTCGAAGAAACTTAATTTTGATTTGCACCTCAAACCTTGAACCGCGTAGACTTGTTGTGTGCGGAATTAGAGTCGCTAATGCACGATCTTGATTAAGAGCAGGAATACTGATTACCAAACATGGTCTGACTTTCGCTACATAACCCAGATCAACTAGCCAAACTTCACCCCGCTCAGGGCTACTCATACAGGGATTCCTGCTCATCCAATTCTAGAAAAAGTTCCTCAGCGTTCAGAACTAAATCTTCATCAGATAATGGTGGAAAATCTAGATAAACTGTCCGCTTCAGAATCTCTAATACCAAATCTAACCGTTCTGAGTCTGTCAAGCGGTCGAAGGTATCTAAAAGTTTTTGTACTAAAGCAGTCATAGCCGTTTCCTTATACCTGCTGATAGCATAACACGGGCTTAGCAGGCATCTCAGCCATCGCTTGACAACGCCAATAAATTCTGGATGTAGGTTTGAAACCCTCCTAAACCGCCATCATCATCCCAACGTTGTCTAAAAGTGGGCAAGCTCGTTTAAACAGATCAGAAACTTTAAATTGTGAATACGCCCACGCACCATCACCACGCCTCACGTTTTTAGTCCACTTCAGACCTTGTAAATCCATGTCAATTGTTCCAGTAAAAATTGAAAAGATTTTTTGGCAACTAAAACTATTGCTTAGGCTCTAGCTGTAGGTACCTCACCAATAGTCTTGAAATGCGTCCTCACCGAAAACTGAGGCGACATAACGGTGAAGTTGTGCGGCGGCAGATAACCTCGAACGCTCACCGATAACCTTCGTTCCGTCCGCACCAACGCATTGTTAGACCGCCGCCAACTACTCTCGATCAAGCCAGTATTGTGGTCTACGCTTGTGGTGCGCCACTGCCAAAATACGAATCTGATCATTTTCCAACATACGATACAGCAAAGAGTAGGGGAACTTGGGTAAAGTTAGACGACGCACAGAACCTCGAACTTTGGAACCTGCTTCAGGGTATCGTGTGAGGAAGTTGACTGCGTGTTCTACTTCTTCTAGGTACTCTAGCCCAAGCCCAAGTCTTTGCTCCTCGTAATAGGTCGCGGCATCAAGCAACTCTTGTTCTGCTAGTGGATGAAATACAACGTTTCTCATTGCAAAGACGCACGAATTCGCTGAAACACTTGTTGAGCAGGAACTCCGACAGTTTGCCCATCATCCATTGCCTGATCGCGTAGTTCAGCTTCCTCAGCCCAGACAGATGCGACTTCTCGATCAATTTCATTGCTTTGACCCAAATGCTCCAAGAGCCGAGCTAATAATGTTGCTTGAGAGTCTCTCGGAAGCGAAAGGACTTCAGCCTCAAGATTTTCAAGTGTCATGGCTATTATAGGGATTTGATAATGAACTGCATCCATTGTACTTTGGACTCAAGGATTATGTGTAATTAGCCGAGATACTGATGCTAAGAGGTTTTCAAATTCGCCGATTAAATTCCCACACATAGGTTCCTTGAGAGTGCAGTGTCCCCAAGTCTCCTTCTACCAACATCCCATAAATTTTGGAACCCACACCAAATTCCTCACGGCTTCCATCAGGAAATTCAAAAGTCGCGTAGTAATAGGTAGAAGATCCACTTTTCCCACCTGAGATGTCCAAACGCTTGCCAACAACGCGGGCTTCTCTGGCAAGGCTAGGTGAGGAAGCATTGCGGATGAAAGTTGTGATTAAGGAAACTATTATCAGAATAAAGATTCCTACAATTTCCGAACAATAGGAAGGTAAAAAGAAAATGAATAAGCCTTGCTCCTGCCAACGTGCCCACTGTTGACGCACCAACAGACTGGTATGGAGAGAGCCATTGTCCTGGACAACAACCGTGAGACGACCCGTTTGAGCCAAGGTTTGGGCAGCTTTGTCTGCCAGCCAATCGATCACCTGAATGTAACTCTCGCCCTTGAAACCACCTTGCGCTAAGGCATACTCAAACCGTTCTCCCGGTTGCCACAGTCTCAATATGCTAATCCGGTTGCCATAACGATTGGAGGTTTGTTCCATCCGCTTCTGCACGCCTGTTCGACTATAGCTATAACTCACTGGACTCCAGAGGCAGAACCCGGCTTCATCGAGATACTTGAGTTCAAAGACTATTGTAGGTACGGGGTTCGTGCTCTAAACAGTCCGTCAGATACTCCAAATCTGAGGCTTGCCACTTTGGTTTTGCTCCTCGTCCTGGGGCTTCCCACAGACCGCCTAAACCCCCTTCCTCCCAGCGTCTTTGGGTGGATTATCCCTGATTTCAATTACCCTTTCCTTACCAATGTTTTTGTCATTGATCAATCCAATCTCGTGTAGGTGGATGAGGGTGCGCTTGATTTGTTCAAGTTGAGTTTTACGACGTGAGATTACCTGGTTATGGAGTTCGGCTACTCGCGCTTTTCTTTCCTCCCAAGTTTCAAGGTCAAGATTTAACTGGTCAACTAAAGCGGCGATCGCATCGATTTTGGTTTCGATACCATCTTGAACACCCATAAGTTCTTGTACGAGTTGTTCTACCTTACCGTCTTCTCCTAACTCGCTTGCTTCTTCTATCTGTGACCAAAGTTTAGCAGCATCTAGGCTTAACTCTTTGAGTGTGAGTTGATTGATTTCGCGTTCAATTGCTTGAGTCATGATTTACTTTTGATATAAAAAACTAGTAGCAAGTAACTACTACTAGTTATTGACTAAGAAGAGTTGATGCTTGAAGATTGAATTTAGTACCCGTACCGTAAGTGATAGTAGTCTGACTTTTCTTGTGCCAATTCTGCTTCGTAGTCGTAGTAATCTGCCTCGTTTAAGAAGGTGCTGACTTGCTGCGCTTGTAATGTGGGCTTTGGTGATTTTTGGTCGTTTTTCGGGTTAGAAACAGTGTAAGGATTCAGGTCTAATAGTTAGGAAGTAGAGACGGGCGAGACTGATAATTAATAGAATCAGCCAGTAGTGCTTGTACAAAGAAATCAATCACAGACCGACCTTGACGGCGACAGGTTTGCACTA